>Ga0123337_10002258_pt1 | contig 22273 bp, 23 predicted proteins | sample frozenSSSSmetaG_FD_89792 | JGI IMG/M metagenome (GOLD analysis project Ga0123337, IMG submission 89792) | Glacier valley bacterial and archeal communities from Borup Fiord, Nunavut, Canada, to study Microbial Dark Matter (Phase II) -... | ecosystem: Environmental > Aquatic > Freshwater > Ice >...
TACATATACTAGTAACGTGTTTTACGAAAGCCTTTGTGTCTGATCCCCTACCTCCTCTGTTAAGTTAAACCTTACGCAACGAAACCCCCGTGAGTCTTATACGTTTAAGACCCAGCGTTACAAAACGGTCCTAACTTCTTAAAGTCTAGTTTTGTACTTAGTCGTTTCGTTTTTATGTGTTTTTAGAGTAGGTATACTTTATCCCCCTCCTTAAGCGTAGGTTCTATACTACGCTTCCCATTAGCGTAAACAGCGAATCTTTCGTTAAGAAATTGTATATCCATTAATAGCTATTGTTAAAAGGATTTTAACTTTTCTACCTTAAGCATTACTTATTTAGCTTAAGTATCGTCCTTTCGCAGCTCTCTATATGCTTCTAGCTAGTAGCTGTAATTAGCAAAGAAAGGTGAAACTTTCGTTGTTTCTATTATAGCACTATTATATACGAACTATGCTAGTAGTAAGATCTAAACCTAATTATCCTACTAGTGGTTAACATAACTTCGTAGATATTGTTTAAGGGTTTAGTTTAATCTTTCTGTCTATCCATTAGTCTAGGGGTGAAAGGCTGTTAATAGCTTATGATTTGCACCTAGCTAAGACATGAGTGATTTCTAGAATTTTAACGTAAAGAGCTTGTCTCTATTTAAAATTATTTCTTCTAGTAATCTGTGGTTTACAATGATGACTTTAAGGAAGGTGTACGCAAGCTTAATAGCGTCGCTAGCTTCCTTATATAGTATAAAGTGTCTATACTTCATGAGTCTGTCTATGATGACTAGAATTAAGTCATACATAACATTCGTCATTAGTTCCTTAGAGGGTAGAAGCTTAACTACAAAGTCTAAAGCGATTAACTTCTAGGCTCCATTTAGCGTAGGTAGTGATTTTAAAAGTCTATATGGTGAGTGCTTATTTAACTTTAATTTACAATAGATGTCGCATTCTAACACTACTTTCTCTACTTGCTTCCTTAGTCTTAGGAAGTAGTAGGTTCTTGCGATTCTTTTAAAGGTATTCGTGACATTTGTAACAGTAGTGTCACAAATATCAAAGGCTTCACTCTAGGTGTTGCTCTCATTGTTGTGCTATTCACGTGTACTGTTTCGCTAGCTGGCTGCACGCTTGTGCGCTAGAGCCCTACACTGTATATAGATCTTTCCTTTTCTCTCTTTCCCTTTCCCTTCTTTTCTGTTTAGATTGAATGTAGCACTTCAACTCTGCATGACCCGCTCTGCATGATTGTGACAGTATCCATGAATCAAACGGAAAGGAACATGCGAAAGGATGAGATAGAAGGGAGATTCATAGAGGCAGTCCTCGCAAGAGGCATATCCTTATTAACATGGCCTGCAAACACGATCAAGAACCCTAACTGACCATTAAAGGCAACAACAGAAGCCACATCGCGCTGAAAACATGGATATAACCGTCCCCCTTAAAAATTCCTGGCCAGCCTCTTCCACCACAGCGCCTTCGCATCCGGGGTCCCATTCGTATTAAGATACACGTCCTCCTTAACATCGTCGACGTCTCTGCGCCTGCCATGATCCAGATCCACCGCATGCGCATGTTGCCACTCGGTCTTACTCACGAACTTAAAGATGAAGAAGACAATCGGGAACAGGGGGAGGAGGATATACGCATCCACGAAGCTCCCTGAATCAAATGGCGCAAGCGTAGTCCAGCCCTGGATCAGCGCGAGGAATATATTCGCGGCGAGACCGAAGTACGCGTTGTATGGGTACAGCCAGGACTGGAAGGGGAGCTCTGCGGCAGTGCGGCCCTGCGCCGCCCATGCGCGCCGGAAGCGGATGTGGATGAAGCTGATGGCGCCCCAGACGAGGAAGGTAGACACGCCGGAGAGGTTAACGATGTAGCCGTAGGCCTTCGCGGCGCCGGTGGAGACGTTCATCATGGCAAGGGCGCCGAAGAGGTTGGTGAAGACGATGGCGTACACGGGGACTCCGCGCTTGTCGGTGCGGCCGAGGACCGCCGGTGCCTTGCCGTCCTGCGCCATGAACAGCACGGTGCGCGAGCCGATGTAGATGGAGCTGTTGATTGCGGACAGGCAGGTCACGAAGATGAAGACATTGATGAGGTGCACGCCGCCCTGCCAGCGGGCGTTCTGGATGGCTATCGACATAGGGGATTTCAGGGCACGCGCCGCCTCGGAGAATTGCGGCGAGTTGGCCGGGCAGGTTAGGCCGAAGAAGAAGGCCGATCCCATGTAGATGAAGATGATCCGCCAGAAGACCTGACGAATGGCGAGGGGCACGGCGACGGAGGGGTTTTTGGTTTCCGTGGCAGCGACGGCGACAGATTCGCAGCCGGCGTAGAAGGTGCTGCAGAAGACGAAGACGGAGGCGACGCCGCGGAAACCGTCGGCGAAGGCGCCTGGGTCGCGCCAATAGGTGAAACCGAGGGGTTCAGACTGGCCCTTGAGGCCGCCGGCAGCGTAGACGATGGAGAATATGAAGTAGGCGACGAGACCGCTGAGCTTCACGATGGCGAGCCAGAACTCGGCCTCGCCAAAGGCCTCGACACCAAGCAGCTGGAATCCGAGGAAGAAGAACCAGAAGAGTAGGAAGTAGCCCCAGATCGGGACCTTGTCACTCCAGAAGGAGAAGATGGAGGTGATGGCGTTGTACTCGTTAGCGAGCACTGCGGCCCAGATGATGAAGTAATTCCAGCCGACGGCGACGCCGAAGGCCTTGTCGACGAAGCGGTCGGCGAGCTTCGTGAAGGCGCCGCCCGAGGGGTACAGCGTCGTCAATTCGCCCAGTGACTGCATGATGCTGAAGGCCAGGATGCCGATGACGCCAAAGCCAATGATGAGGGCGGCCGGTCCACCGCTCTTGAGGGCTCCGCCGGACCCTACGAGCAGGCCCGGGCCAATGATGCCAGCCAGGGCGAGCATGCTGAGATGTCTGGTCTTGAGACCACGCTTGACGCCGCTCTCGGGGTCCATCACCTCGCGACCGCCACTGAAGGGCTCGGCGGGCTCGAAGTCGACGGAGGACTCATCCTTTGGTGGGGATCTGTAATCCGCCATTATCTCCTCTATCACTATGACCCTTGAGATATCCTCCAGACGTGAAGAATCGTGACAGAGAAAAGCTGGAAAGAAAAGAGAGAGCCCATGGAAAAGGCCATGATAGTTATATATGTACAAACAATACCTGCGCCTACGGAGTACACCATACTGCTCTAGCAGTCTAGCTCCTCGTCAGAATAAGCAATCATGCCGCACTAGACTGTCTTTCCCCATTACTCCATGCTTGTGCCTAGGGAGTTTGTACCGTATGTGCGATGCGGTGCGGTGCGGTGCGGTGCGGTGCTGAAGACAATTGAGAACTGGTGCAAAAAGGTGCAAAACGCTGCCAAACGATGCCATCACGCAATCCGTGACATGTTGTTCGTTATTCGCCAAGACGGTGGGGATGCAACAGGCCAAGGGAGGGGACAGCCAGGCCAAGGCCAATTCACCGCAGTCTTGAGCTCGAGCTAAATAAGGCGTGACCTGAGGCTTGACTGCCAAGCCTAGGCGACCAGACTCGGAAGCGACTCTCACGTGCACCGCCCTTCTCAGCATCCTCCGCCTCTCTTGGGAAAAACCCAGCATTGTCCAGTGTTGGAGTACTTCGACGACGGGAGATTGCTGAGAATATCCATTGCTTCAGTCTTAAGCTAGGGATTTGGGGATATACACAGTATCATGTCTATTACAGACAGTTTCTCTGTGCCCCGTTCGTTCAGAGCGCTTCGCACGAAGTGACATAGCCGCGTTTCCATACAGAACCCACGTACATACAGGTACCTATTCTACGTCGTAATTTCCAGCGGGCATTTAAGCTTAAGCTTAGTCACATCTAGAGTAGTAGTGCGTAAGATGGAGTGGGACACGTTTTCCGTCTATCGGCTATCCCACCTCCATCCTCCATAGCGCTGCGGCGCAGGAGGATAATGTTCGCGAGGTCTTGCCATCTAATATTATTGTATGCATGTACGGAGGAGCGCATGGGTGCATACGCGAGTGTCTAGTCACTTCCACAGATATGTCTCTCTAAACGCCATCAGGCATGCAGCTCACGTCTGGGGATAATGTGGCTGTTTTCCTGTGATCCTTGGCTCATTCATGTCGAAAGTATGACACGGCCATTTAGAGCAGACGCCTAGGAGACCACGTGTACAAGGGGGTCAGGGCTCCCCGTACATAGTACATAGACTATGGTAGCTGCTGCTTCAGTGGCACGGATACGGTAAATTGGGAGAAACAGGAAAGGACAAAGGGATGGGAGAAACAGATTTCGAGGCTGAGAACAAATGCCTACAATATTCAGCGTGTCTGGGTATCGCGCTAATCTACGAATCTAGTGTTGAAAGCGGTGAAAGTAGGCAGTATCGGAGGTGACTTTTACAGGCTCACTCAACGTCAGTGGCAACTATGGATAATCAATAATGTGCTGGCTCTTATGTGTAATAAGTCCATATAATTATATGTATGTCCTTGTGACTGACCTTACTCCTAGTCCTGACTTTGGTTAATTACAAATCCGACGGTATACACTCCTCTTCTTCCGTCTGCTATCCACTGCGATCATGTCTCAGCTGCTTGTATGCCGTTGAAGGTCGGACCCTCGACGAATCGAAGCCGTGTTCTCTTCTCTGTGGGGAAGGCATATTAATCTTGTATATTCCATGCGCATGCTCTTCTGCTGCGCAAAAGACAGCATGATTTCTATACCATACTTCTCGGACGATATGCTAGAGCGACTTGTCACGGCGTGTATTCCCGTACTCACTCATTATTTCTTATATTCCTTATCTGGCCGCTGTTCAACTACCCAGTGATGATGATGGGCAACTGGCTCAGGATCCTTAAAGGAGAGTATGAGTGGTGAGTCATTATCCAGACGAAATGCCTTCTAATTTTGAAGGCCTTTCTTTAGCTCTTCTTAAAATGAAAATATGATGCGATGTTACTCATATCTATTATACGCAGTCCACAGACTTCGATTCGTCCTAGTACGAGATTACTGTCATCACAATTCAATCACTAGCATATTCGAAGAGAAAAGTTTGGTTAATAAGCATGTTATATTCTGTTTATTACGGACGGATACCTATTAATCGGGTATGTAAGATGTTACATATCTCAAAGACCAGATTTGCGGTTATTCTTTCTTTCCCGTTTATACTGTATGAACACTGTACAGCCCCATGTTTCCATGCTAACTTGATATTGAATAAAATAATTCTTATGGTACTTGCACCCAAGTGCGATTACGCCAATCAATAAAGTTCATCAGATCTGGGATGTCAAATAAACTAATCTCTTGTTCCTCTCCTCTGGCAAAAGCGTCCATCATGCTGTTCACCTCATCAAAAGCATTCGCCCTCCCAAACACTACATCATACTGCGTCAGATAATTCGCATCCTCCCACAACACATCCACCGTCACCACTATCTTCGGTTCTGTCTCCCCATTTCCGCCTCCATACACAAACACCACACCATCCTCCGCGCCATCAACCTGCTCGAACGTCCCCGGATCGTCACTCACAATCACAACCCCATCCAACTCCTCATTGTCCAAATCCGCAAGCTCTGGATCACCTAAATCCACCTTGGTGGGCCGGCCATTCATACACGTCACAACGACCTCACCTTGCCTAGGCCTGTTATACGCCGGATCGGCAGCTCGTGCGATCCGCTCAGTCGTGTGGATGGCAAGAACATCTTTAGGCGCAGTCCGAAAAATGGTAAATGGGGCACGGCAGTTCGGACAAGTATTGTTCGCCGGGTCAGCGAACCATTGGACAATGCAGGCATGACCGAAGATGTGGGTAGGATGGCAGGGGAGACGGACGGGATACTCGTTCTCGTGGGTCCGCTCTGCGACATCTGCGAAGTTGTGGAAAGTGGAGCTGCAAATAGTGCAGTGATGCCTCTCCTTATCCTTTTTTAGCTCCAGCGGATTCACGAGAGAGATGAGTTGCGGCGGGAGCTGCGGATTGTAGAGGCTGTACGGACGATGACCTTCGGTGACGTGAAACATGTTGCGGTGGCGCCAGTGGTTGCGGAAAATGGCTTCTCTAGACTGTCTATCGAGGTCTTGGCGGACAGCACGACGGTAGAAGTACCTTCGGCGCAGATGGTGGACATCGTGTGAGACCGGAGGATTTTGGGAATCGACAGTGCATTTAGGACAGGGTTTGGTGTTGTTATAGACGTAGTAGCAGATTGAAGGGAAGATGCAGCGTTCAACGTTGCAGCTCTGGCAGCGGGTGCCGATGTGGCCGCAGATGTCGTAATAGACTGTTGAGACACGACACATCTTGCCTGCAAGATGTATGATGACTTGGGAAATGAGACGGCTTACCTGGTATGGAGGTTGCAAACTTACTAGATGCTATCTTGCGAAGTATCCGGTGTTGTCTGGGAATGAATGCCTAGTTGTGGGTGATTGTCCAGCTTGGAAAAATGAAAGTCGATCGAGGATAAGAAGGTCTTTATATACTTCTCGACAGCACAACAAATGCTATGTTTTTGGGCCTGTTAGGAGAATAGCAGCGGTGTTCACAAGTTATTCATTATTTGTACGAAGGATAATGGCATGCTCTCTGGATGAGGAATTGCGGTATGTCGTCTAAGTCGGCTGTTCAAGGACAATGGCAGAGTTCGCCTTTACAACAGAGGTTCATTGTGAACAGCCTCGAAGAGACATGAATACGATACATCTTTGTGTTAAGGCTCTGAGGACAATGTAATCTTTCTCGCATGATGGATAAAGGACCTTTGCGTGTGGTGGAGGATAATACCATCTAGTCTTTGTCGAGAACAGTAAAGCACAACGGCTAGTGGAGGAAGTTTCCTACTCATCATCAACTTAATCGGATTTCTATAATGAACACTCGCGGTCTACCATGCTAAATTAGTATATTTCCGATAGAGATTAACTAATACACAGACAGGCTGTTGATGGCAGCAAACATATTTCTCTCGCACCCCTTTCACTCAACGAGCAATTTTATCCTTAACGCACTTGAACAGCGAGCACATTCGTGGATTGTTTAGACCCATTTTGCTTTGCATCTACACAGGACAAGGCCATGGATCGGTTCTGGTTAGGATGTGTTTCTACTCTCATTTTCCGACCAGGAGACGAGACGTGTTGATTTAGGACGAGGGAAGACAATCATAATTATTATAGTTTCGGATGATGAAGTCAACTGATCCGTAACAAGGGCAATGGTAGAACTCGCAGTTAAACTAGTACAGTGTGTGACTGAAACGGGTTGGGGGTACGGGATCGGGCCTATCCACCGCAAACTCTTTCTTGACGAAGAAAAGTAAATTCCATCCGCCATATTGTCTGTCGCAAGTGAGTTTATTAAGCAAGTCTCCCCCCTAAGTAGGGGAGTGAAGTGTTAAAAAGAAGATATATTCATTTATTGGAAACTATCCAAAATGCGGAACAAGCTTCTTATAATATAGAGAGCCTGAAACAAGGCCTAAAGAGCCGGTGGTTGATGCGAATCATCCATGCATGAACCCAAATATTATCCTAGATTCTCACATTCCTAAGAATCCTCCAGTGTCTATGCCTAGGCCAGTAAATCATCCATCCAACATAGAGGACTGGTTCTTCTTCAGCGAGGCACAAGTCGTTTGAGGCATGGATGATCCCCAAAGGCCGCCAGTACGGTACCTGCAACGACGAGTCCGACTACAACTGCTCAACGGCAAGATGTGAAATTGGGTGGACATTGCAGCGGGTTCAGCCAATCCAGACCAGCCGATCGTCAGCTCATCTGCTCGTTTTCGCGCGGGGCAGTGCTTCGCTTTCCAACCATGACCGGACAGCGCTGCTCATAGGTATTTTTTATTTATTTTTTTGCGCCGTCATATTGTTCAATGTCGTTTTATTTTAGAAAGTGAGGTGACTGTTGTGAGCAAATTTCAGAAGGAAAGCCGCCTATTTCACCATTTGACGATGTGGAATACAAGGCACGATCCTATATATTTTGTCTATGTCTCCAATTCTATGTAACATTTCGAAACTCAAAAATAGGAAATATCAGCCGCAGCCTTGTGGCAGGAAAAACTTAAAAATGCAGAGTAGGCGAACGTGGACCGGTGAAGTGAAAGGGCAAAGCGTGAAAGGGAAAAGGCCGGCACGGCATGATTTCAGATTGCTGCTTCATACCTTGTTCGACAACCTGTCGGCAACCAAACCACCTTCGATAAGAGTTTGCAGGACCAATGGTTATGGACCTTCATGCAGCTGGTATCGGTAATGCACAGGCCTCTGCATGCAAAGGATCCTTTACAGAGAACTGCCAGCGAATAGTACATTTTCGGGCACCAATTCATATACGCCTCGGGCAACAATCCCTATACATCTCGGGCACTATTTATCACAATGCTTTATCAACCACAAATGCACGGCTCGCATTCCAACTTAAGTTCTGCTATATAGTTGACCGACCTTCTCCTGGGGACGTCCCTCAGTTTTGCATTGCTGTCGATTACACAGTTCATTATTACACTTGAAGAAACAGCAGCTATACTACGGCAATTTCTTCAGATCCTGGTACTATTACGATATCTCATACACACTGCCACACAATATATACTGCCATATACATTCCTCATTCGATTTTGAAGATTGCCTAATATGGCTAGGAAAATGGTGAGCAGACACATAAGTACGAGCATTCTTTGGTCGCAACTAAACATATATAGGTTTGGAAGATTGGAATGAAAGTGTGCATCAGAGGAGAATGGGGGTGTTTCACGATCACAGCTATTCGAGGCCCAGAAGTGGAGCTGAATACAGGAGAGGTTGTTGGTGAAGAGGATATAGAGGCAGCGCTTGAAGGTTAAAGGATATAGAGGCTATCTCATAGGACAACAGATGGCTACTTCATAAAGATACTTTCTTCACCGTTTAGTAACTTATCTTTTACTAAAGAAATGGTGATAATGGGAGTTTTCCCTTCTAACTCTAAGAATATGTCTTCGGGCTTAGCATTTTCTATAAACATTTGCAGGGTGAGACAATGTGTGAGCGTCTTTCAACTTTTCATATGCTCAGGTATCTCTATCTGTAGGAAACATATTTTGCTCAACATGGCGTTAAGCGATAGTCCTGATGATATCGCATCAACATCATCACTGGAGTTGAAAACCATAAGGAAACTCTTGCTGCACTGTGCCTCTCGCCGCGTCGTCTTCGCACTCTTGTCGCACCGCTTTTTTTTATCAGGCATTAAGCCAGGATAAGCAGGTTTAGCACAATCATTCTCGACTTCCTTTGCTTCTGCGAAGTCTCCTCTGTAATCCCACCCTTAGGATATATTTTATGGATGTAGATGCCACTGCTGTCCACAAGGCTCAGACTGAAACGTCGGTTGTCTTACTAATGGGGACTGGAAGCTCATTAGGAAGGCTAGGCTATTCCGAATCTCTACAAATCTCATTGTCTTAAGGATTATATTTGACGGAATCCTGATGCTTATGGCGCTGGATATCCTAGTGAAGAGAGTGTACCTCGCCAGAATTGACAAGGGTCACCAGGCTTGGTACAGGTGGATAAAAAAGGGACGATGGGATGCTACTTTTTTACTCGTCCTTTCTTTCGTTTCGAGCATGCAGAACCTACGAGTTTCAAGCTGGAATACTTGCAGATATTCCAACGTCCACAATGGGTATGATAACGTCGAGAGATTCATGATGGCGCCGGGTAAGAGCCAGATGGCTGCGATCCGCGACATGCAACAGCAATGGAAGTCGGACGCTGTTGCTTCTTCCCAGGTTACAGACAACGGAAGGCCCCTACTACTGCAATACCGTCATGGAGATGTTAGGTACTGGGACACTGAGAACGGCATGGGCATTGCCAATATCCTCCTATTTATCCAGCCGCTGTCAATCGAAACATTTCGGGGCATTGCCACCTCGGACAAAGATTGCGTCTCACCATCCCAGGGCTTGCAGCTGAATCTAAAAAATATAGGTATGGACTGGAGCAACCTCGACGCTCTTCTCACCCTTGAAAATCTGCTGAAATGCTCATTTGAGTCTCACTGATTAATTATTTGAATACCTACCTATCAAGCATGGCCTGACCTCGATACCATGGCAAGAGCGAGCCTCAGCACTCATCGCACGTAACCCACTTAGTGACAGTTTTCCTCGTTCCCAAGTCGAGCATATGCCCTGATGGTCCTGAACGTTCTTTCGCCGAGGTTATTTTCCTCGTAAATCTGTTTAAATCCCATTGTCTCATATTTGTCTCGGCAGTCCATGTTCTCCTTTTTGAGTTTTGCAACAAGGATCATGGATATTTCTCTAAACTCTTCCGCCTCGTCATCTTCATTATATCCAGGCATTATTTCCTCGATAATAGCTCATTTGACACGACACACATATGATACAAACGTCATTAGGATTATAGGCTCGTAGCCCTGACCTTGGTGCGATTCCGAGGTAATCACCACATCAAAATTGGTATCCAGACGTAACGGCCGGCACAAATCATCATCGACTAGGTTTTTGAAGCTGAAGAAGACATTAGCGACGCCGATCATACGGTCTAGCTTATCGTCCTGGCCAGCTCTGACGTCGTCGTCTTAGGCTGAATTCTCGGTTGGGATTGGGAGACAGACAATGAATGTTAGCCTGTTGTTGTTGTTGTTGTTGTTGTTAGCCGAATTGGCTTGCATGGAGTATTCTTCGTCGAGACTGAGGGACTCTGAGCCACAGCGGCACCGAGTTTCCTATATCAATGTAAGCAGCCGTGTGATACTATGTCGTTTTAGGGCTCTAGAACTTCGGACTGCATCCACTGGTGGTATGTGGGGACTGTAGAAAGTAACCACCAAGTAGATAGCGTAAAAGAGATTGAATCAGAAGAATGAAAATATTGATTGATTCTATCTAAACTATGAATGCCTATTTACATGTGATACGGCGTTTGTATGAGGGTTTGAGAACCCTCGTGCATTGAGCCGTCGTCTCCGTGGAATTCTCATATTCTCACGGAGACCGCCGTCATCACCCAAATATCCATCGGCTCTTTGAGCGTTTGTCACGGCCACCTATATCAAGGGAAGGATGGTCCATAGCATAGATAGTTAATCAATTACTTTTCATTCATCTATTTCGACAGTACATACCAATATCTTTATTGACCCGTATTTTAAGACTTGAGAGAGAATTTCGAGAGAAAGGAGAGGGTCAGAGGGGTTTGTTGTGATGAGATTCGAGAGGAGGTGAAAGCGGAGTTCCACCAGAACTCCGGAACGGCGAAACCCACAGACTAACCGTGCCCCTTCGTTGGCACCTACGCTCCGCTTAAGTACGGGATGGGATAACTGTTTTGGGTTTGCATTCCTCGCCTGATCAAGCGATCAAGCCATCGAGCCAACGAGCACAAAAGACACCTTTCGCCCCCTGTTGCTATTGAGGTACATATGCGTCCTGCTCTATATCGACCCGTTTCTTAGAAGGAAGAGCGGCGAGGATGGTGATTCGCCACGAGAAAGTGGCTCATCTTGCTGCTTGAACTTCATAACAACGAGAGTCTACAAACGGTGATGAGATGTGGTAAGCTCTAGATTGTGGGCGAGGAGGAGATCTAAGGGGCACGGAAAGCGACAGCGAGACATGAAGAGCGTGAGAGTGCCATTGGTGAGATCGGGGAGTTTCCGAGTTGTACCATACAAGTACCATACAAGTACCGGACTTTGGAGACGTGCGACATGGCCGATGTATGCGGTTTGTGAGACGTGCTTAAGGCAGCGACTGAGATCAGAAAATAGCTAGTTGGATGTCCCTGGCCCTGGATCATATACAATAGATGGTTGTCGGCCTTAGCTTTGTTTGAACTGGAGATATCATGATCAGGATCAGTATTCTTCTCTTCTGTGAAATCACATTTTCGTCGAAGCTATTTTTTTGTTGATTTTTTTGTCTCTTGGAGAAGGATGCCTATGAATTAGTATCATCGCTGTTGCAGACTTTGAATATGGACAGCCAAACTACGGATCCGAGATACGAAGCCGTTCCGCTCGTGGAAGACAGCGAGGAAGTCTCGCAGGAGAGTGATGGGCGCTCTATCCATACGTTACATGAGTCCCGCCATGCGAGAAGAAATGGCATTTTGCTTCCCGTATTCATGTTTTCTTTCTTCATCGCTCTCGCCGGAAACATTGGCCTCTTATTTTTCCATCCTGCCATCCGCGCGGAAGATCCACTGATCTTGACGCCTGTCCCAAAGAGCGAGTCTACCAGTCAGCGAAAAGCAAAGTTTCATCGCTGATACCCGCCTTCTAGTGCCCCTCGAAAAAGTCGTCTTCGAAAGCCACCCCGTCTACGCCTCCAAGCCGTCTCCCGAATCTGATGCAGCGTGGAACGCTCTCCTCCCAGTACTTACTCCTTCCCACACCCCCCTTCTATTTTACGCTCCCTCCTCAAGCGCTTCTGCAACTGACACCTCCCAGGAAGGCCGCGGCTTCATCTTCGTCCCCGACCGCACCCATTACACCCTGCCGCCGGGCCAATCTACGCCCTGGGGCGACATCTACAGCATCTCACTCTTCCACCAGCTGCATTGCCTCGCCCAGATCCGCAAACACTACTGGATGCTACTCACCGAGATCACGTCCTCCGACGCCGCCGTCTTCGAGGGTGTCCGGCAGAAAGCGGCCCGGTTGATGGGCGATGAAGGTGAGCATATGACTCACTGCATTGACTATGTCCGCCAGGGCATCATGTGTGCGGGCGACATGGCGATGGAGTGGCCGCGGACGGAGCCGGATGGCATTACCAGGGTTTCCGTCGATGGCTGGGGCGTCCCGCACACGTGTCACAGTTGGGTAAGTCGTGGATGAAGCGCTTTCGGTGAGATTGGATATGCTGACTGATATAGGACGCAATTTTGGAGTACGTGGACAAGAAGCACTTCAACTGGTCGATGCACTCGGACATTATTGCACCCGACCAGCGTCGCTCCTTCCCTGTGGCACTATAGACGCCCAGCTGGTGTTCCAATATTATATATATTTGAGATTATTACCTAATACTTAAGGGCTTTACTTATAAAGTATTATATAAGTTCTATTGATTTTGTTAGACTCATAAGCCTAGTATTTCTCTTCAAGTTATAATATTTGTATGAAAAAGGACAAGATTTAACTTTTGAAGATGTCTAGATTGTAGAAGGTTGGCGAAAAGAAAAATATCCAAACTTTTAAAAACAAAAACAAAAACATGCGTGCACCACTAGATTCACCACCACCACCACATTAACGGTTATGGTAACCATACTGCAAGGTTACGAAGACAAATTTCAAAGAAAGTTAGAACTCTTGTCGCGGAAATAAGCAAACCATGGAACAAGTCCATCAAGAATCAAGCACCACACGTACACAGCACTTGCCTTCCCCATTGCAAGCACCACACACCTCGCTTCCTCCGTGCTCCTCCGGCCCCATCGTAATCTTCAGCTTCTTCCACCCCTTTGCCTCCCAGGTCGATGGCTCCCCAAGTCCCCCTTCTTTCATAATTCGCGCAGCACACTCCACCGCACGCTCCACACTCTTCTCCACACCCGCATGCTCATCGCCCGCAAACCACACCTCATTCAACACCTCTCTCTTATCCACCACCTCGACCAACGCCTGCTGCGATGGACGCAAATCCCGCGTCGCCGACCCCATGTCTCGCACCCACCCATTACTATTAGAGTCCCAAATCACCAGCGCCTTGCCAACCTTGCCCTTCTGCTTGGTCTTTGCTGCACACCACGCATGTCGCAGTGGTCCCTGCTCCGTCGGCGTGACGAAAAATCCGCATAGAGTATCATACCGCTTAAATGGATGGCGTACGTACCCCGCACGATCTATCCAGTCGCGGTAGGTTAGTAGCTCGGGAGCGTCGTCGTGGGTGCAATGGCGCCGTGCAGCGCCGGTCGCGAAGCCGATGGGCCGGATATCGAACCAGCATTTGGCGTCGGGCTTGCCATATGTCGCGAGCAGGAAATAGAGATGTGCTTCTATTTCCGTATAGGTAGGATTTAGGCGCAGACGCGCTGCGGGAGGGCCATGCGAGCGTTTGAGGCTGTCTGGGCTAGTTCCTAGGAACGGGTGCCAGACGGTGGTGGAATGCGATAAAGTCGGATGGCTGCTAGGCGCCATGCGCGGCGCGAGTGACGAGGAGTGGCGTAGTGGAAGGATGTGACGAGGAGGTGAGAGAATGGCAGATTTTTTAGAATGTGGAGATTTCTTCGCGGTGGGATGCTCTTGTGGAAGCGGCAGAACTGGTGGGTATGCAGACGCCGATTGCGATGATTGCGTAGCTTTTTCCGCGACTGTTTTATGCGGCGGAGGAAAAATGGGTCGTGCAAGAGCCGATGACGTCAAGTTGTTAGCAACACTCACGAACTTTCGAGGGAGAATTGGTCGGAGCAAAGGAGACGGCGACGGAGACGGGGACACGAAGTCCTGGACATCAATAGGCGCTGGCGGCGAGATGTGAGCTAGCACAGGCGCCAAGAGTGTTGTCTGCGCAGCCTTTTCTAGTGGAATGGACCTTCGCGTAGATGTTGAAGGCAAAAGTTTTTCTTCCTCAAAATGGTCATGACGATTGGTAGCATTCTGCAGATAATGGCGTTTCTGACTCGATTGGCTCACATCGTGGGCGGCTGGGCTAGGATGAAGTTCGGAGATGCTAGGTTCCTCCTCCTTTGCCTTGTGAGGCACCAGCCCTTGGAAACGAAGCCGCTTCTTGCCTGATATAAGAAGCGGTTCTTCCTCGCCGACACCCTCGAGATCCCCCCAGGCGCATCTGTCGTTTCTAGATATAGACCTTGCTCGTTGTCATCCGGACTGCCCAGTAGGTCATCTTCCTCATACCAAGGCGGAAATAGGTTGCTGCCTGTCGGAACATCGTCCGCGCATACGACTGCTTCTCTTTCATTGAGCTCGAAGATCCTCTCGTTGTCATCCGAACTGTCCAGTAGGTCATCTTCCTCATAGCAACGCGGAAATAGGTTGCCTGTCGGAAAATCGTCCGTGTATACTACTGCTTCTCTTTCATTGAGCTTTAAGATCCTCTCGTTGTTAACCGGACTGCCGAGTAGGTCATCTCCCCCACGGTCCCAGAAATCGATATCTGTGACATCGTCTGGTAGTGGTGCAAGCCAGATGGGGTCGCGTTCAATGAACAATGGAAACCCATTTTCGCCGATTTTAGCAGGCTCCGAAAGTCGACTTACCTCCTTGGGGTTATCAGGGGCACAGAGCATCTCGCAGATCTGCGCCCAGGTTGTCCCCTCATGTTCTGGAGGTGGTACGCCCATTAAAGGGGGGTAAAGTCGAAATCAGCGAGCTCACTCCCGGCTCCATGGGTGCGCCTGGGAACTTCCAATGGATCGTCGGCGTCATCCCGGCCATCATAGGATCGAGTTGGCAGTCAAGAAGATGAGGCTTGGTGAGAGGGTTCTCCCATACCTGCGGCGTCTCTAGGGATGTCAGCTTGCGCACTCGTAAGGGGCAGGAGGGTGGTGCGTCTGTCCGAGATTATGTCCCAACTCACCAAGGCCTGTGGAGGTACGATTTATGGAACCATGATTTGTCAAATGACGATCTGAGGGCCTGCCGTTTATGGGCCGCCACGACGGGGGAGGCGAGTGAGAGGGAGGCATGAGGGCAGAAAGCTATGCTTCGAGAGCAATGCGTACCTAGTGATTCCTACTTAATCGGATGAAGAACAAAAAGGACGACAGGAGCGACCGAATAGTTCAATAAAAAAATAAAAAATATCGGATTGTAAGAAAAAGAGAAAGAAAGCAGTGACACTCAAGTGCACACGGGATTTCGTGAACTGCGGGATTTCGAGATCAAAGATGTCTTTTGGGAAGTTGATAGAACAGAAACAGCACCTCAAGAGACAAGAACCTCGAAATACCCATAGCGTATGAAAGCGCCTCTCAATCTTTCGGACGTACGGTACTCTCGACTCCACCCGCCCCTTCTTCCGGGGGAAAAATGGAAAAAAAAGGGGAAAAAGACTGGATCCCCTTAGCACCAAGGAAAGAAAACAATGATAATGCGGGAATTGCGGAAATGGCTGCCCGCGAAACCCCTGATCGAACGTACTAACGCGTAAAATGCTTTCTTCCTATTCTCCCGCCATACATTTGTAGAGGTAGCTGCACTTTGCTGCTACAAGATCCCTTTTCGGCGGAAGTGATAGTCTGGTTTCTTCTTGCGAGCGGGCCGTTGCGGCCACCCGCCCTCCCGAGACTCGATAGACTCGAGGAATCAGGTCGGAAAGGGCGCTGGGTATCCGGCAAACGCGCACTCGGACAAAAACACGATGGCTCTGCGCGTAGATCACTAAGTGCATTGCGGAGAAGTGCGTTTGGAGGGAGAAGTGTTCCCATCGTAAACCCTTGTGGAGGAGGGCTCACTTCGATGTTCCGACATCTCAACAATTCAAATAGCTGCAATCGTGGCCTTCGTTTGATTGCTTTATAGACTGTTACTGAAAGGAAACGGAGATGATCTTTTCATGTGACATGTCTCGCCCCAAAGATGTCTCGCCCGAAGCTTTTATTTTTCTTTTGTTGACGGGAAAATTTAAGGCGATGCGTTGGTTGCACGGATAGTCGCTTTACGCGGCGCGTTGCGGCTACCGCGCCTCAGGCTGTTGGTACCGGGCAAGACTGCGTCTCCTTTTCCAAGTCATCAGTTCGGATTTGGGAGATCGACTTCCGGAGGGGAATAATAACATCTGTAACAGATCTATCACAATCGATGGCAATGGATTCCAGCTACCCCATCGTTTCATCAAATATGGTATTAACACGCAGAAAATCGCTCGCACCGAGAACGTGACAAATCCCTCGTCCATCCATCCTACGCACTCGCGTATTTCTCCACGAAGCTCCTCACGCACGCCACGTACCGATCCACATCCTCCTTCGTGTGCTGAATCGTCAGGACAACGAAGCCCCTCCGCGTGACATAGATATGGTTCTCGATCATGTGGAAATAAAACAAGTCCCTTAGCGTGTCTAATTCATCGTGCGGGCCAAAATGAATCGCATTCATACTCCCCATGCCCGAGATCCACATCCATCCCCGCGGAATAGTGTCAATATCTTCCATATCCCCCTCCGTCGCCGCTGCTACGATGCCCTTCTCAACCAAAACCCGCGCCACAGCCTCGCGCAAATAATCACCCAGCTGGTTCAGATTCCCTAGAACTTCCGGCGTGAGGATCTTCGTACCCGCAATGCCGGCATTCATTGTCATGACGTTATTATTAAATGTGCCGCTATGTGTCAGCAGCAGCGGCTTCTCCTTCCCGTCGGCTGTCGTGATCGTGCCCCCACTGTGCGGGTTGAACAGCTCCATGATATCCCTCCGCCCGCCGAAAAGTCCAAAGCTCATCCCGCCACCGAGGTATTTGCCCATGGTGACGAGGTCGGGCTTGATCCCGTACTTCCCCGACAAGCCGCCGGCGTAGAAGAGTCGGCTCGTCATGACTTCGTCGTGGATAAGGAGAGCCCCCAACTCCGTCGCCTTGGTGCGGAGGTGCTGCAGGAACTTTCGGGACGCGGGACGACAGCCGCCTGCGCCTTGCATGGGCTCGACGAGGATCGCAGCGAGCGACTCTGGAGGGATTTCAGCCAGCGTCTGCTCAACGGAGGCGATCGAGTTGTAGTTCGCGATGACGAAATCTCCAGGCATAGTCATTGGATCCGGCACGTCCTTGCTATGAAATGACAGTACGGAGCCATGATACGCGCCCTCAAAAACCAAGATCCTGGTCCTCCCCGTCCAAGCCCTCGCCGTCGTCGTGGCCAGGATATTCGCCTCCGTCCCCGAGTTCGTGAAGCGCATCATCTCCAGCCCCGCCCCGTCGCGGAACCTCTTCTTCAGCCTCCCCGCCAGCTCCCCCTCGAGCGGACTCGTGGCGCCGAAGTTGAACCCGCTCATCACCGCGCTCTCCAGCGCCGAGAGGATCTCCGGATGTGAGTGCCCGTAGATGCTCGCCGTGTACTCGCCCACCATGTCGAGGTAGACATCCCCGTCTGCCGACCTGATGTGGCAGCCACTCGCGATCGGGATCGCGAGGGGAAACGGAGGGGAGAAGAGTGTCGTACGTGTGTTCCCGGCGGGGAGATGCTCGGAGGCTCGAGTGAAGACTTTCTCGGACGAGGGATTAGCTTTGATGAATTGGGCGGTGGCCGCTTCGAGGGCCGCCTCGAGGTTTGCGCATGTACCGGCCATTTTGTAGAAGTATAATGTCTGGTCTGTGGGAAATCTAATACGAAAGCTGCGAGGAGATGATGCGCAAGAACGTATCGACGGGCATATCGCTCAACGTAGTACGATAGAGTGCAGAATGCTCGGCGTCATCGTCATCACGGCTCCCATCGTCATTCTTATGGCTATCAGCCCCTCATCTTATCGCGTCGGAATGCCGAGTTCAGGGTTCCGCGGTCGGTCCCGCAATGCTAAATGTAATGTGGAGTAATTTGGAAATCATCATGATTTAAAACGTATGCTCAGCTAATAAGACAAATATTTGAAGTAATTCAAGACTTGCGTCCTCTTAATTACCTAGCATTACCTCTCCTTCCTCACTGTTCATTTCAATCGTTGTTTGCCCAGTTTGTCCACTGTGCATCCTCCGCGCAGTTTATCTCATTTGTGGGAGCCTCGCGATCCATTCAGTCCCGCGCTAGCCAAAGTTTGCCCTGTTTGCACCCTCATCCGCCTCGCCTCAGCTCGCAGCGAAAAAGCATAAATACCTGCCCGGCCCCCTCCAAACTCTCTTCTTTCCCTCTTCATACTTACCTTCTTGCGAAGTACACAGGCTCAAGAATCTGTGCTTCTCGGTGCGAGAGCTGCATTGCACCGCGCGGCCTCGAGCACCGACCAATATCCTTCGGGGTCTTGGGCGGGGGAATTTTTGATTGCAATTCGTCCCTTGGGATGTGGATTTTTCATTCGGACCACGGCTTTATGCTGGGGCTTGAGGAAGAAAGATGGTCTGAGAGGGAGGGTTGCGACGTAGAGAAGTGGATGGATAAAGGAAGGGAGGAGGTAGATCAGCTTGGTTTTAATTACATCTATGTATGTATGTATGCAGGCAGGTATCTTACTTCGGGGCTCTTTTGTATGTTGGAGTGCTCTAATCTCTCGACAATACTTATCGTCGGCTGCTTGTGTAATAGGACGGTACAACCTCCAAAATGCCCTCTCATTCAGCCAGTGGTCGGCCCATTTCCACCGCCAAATCTCCACATGCGACGGCCAATTCCCCGTTGCTCTCCGCTCCTCCCTCCTGAAGCCCCGTCGTTCTCCGCAGATACGTAATCAGAGCACTGACGACGGAGAAGTTACGTGAGGACGGAAATAGAATACCTATGCTCTCTATGGACATTATCTCACCCCTTCGGCTTCCATCCACAGATAGACAGCTCAAATATACACATAATCGTTGGATCCAACGATTAGCTCCCGCGTATCCCTCAGGTCCTTAAACTCCACCTGCGCCGAAGGACTCGCTCATGCTCCCTCTCTTCCTCTTTCTCTCCCTCCTTGTCTCTCGGCTCTTCATGCATGCAACTGCCAGAACAGTACTCAGCAGACCGTGCCATACCACCTATCCTATCCCACCCTCCGCCAAACACCACCCCCCCCCCAACCTCCTCTCCTCCACTTACCGCGCATGCGCATCCCACCCCCCGTACCCTGCCGGCATCTCATAAACCGGCCCAGTAACCCTCGCCGCATCCGGACTGCTCGGATACGCCTGCATCTCAAACCCGCCCTGCGAGCCGTGCAACTCCTGTCTCTGCCCCTGCCCATTCGGCGCCTCGTGCAAACTCGCATTCCCATGCGCACTGCGTGGACTGCCCTGGAGCTCCGTATGCTGCATTCTCGGGCTGGGACTGCCGTGCAACTCAGACCCGACTCCCCACCCCCCGGGCGCCTCCGCAACGCCTTCCTTCGCATCCCACTCCTTATTCGACAGCGGACTCACGGCCCCCGCCCCTTGTCCATGGCCCTGCAGTTCTGGTGTCCCACCCCACAGCGGCGGCTTCGCCATCCCCATCCCCGCCAACTCGCTCGTGCGCGCCAACTCGCTCGTGCCCGCCTCGGGCCCGGGCCCGGGTCCTACCGGCTTCTCCTCCTCGCCAATCTGGCTCGACAGCCGCTCCGAGCTCGCCTTCCCGCCGCGCTTCCGCCGGCAGAACCAGATGAAGAAGGCCCCGAGTCCGAGCGCGATGGCACCCACCACCCCGCCCACCACGCCCCCGATCAGGCCCACGTTGACCCCGCCCGCGCCCGCCGAGTTCTCGCCGCTGGGGGCGACGATTGGCGCCGCCGTCGATGTTGGCGTTGGTGCGGGCACCCGCGAGCCTGGCGGGAGAGTCGTGGCGCCTGGGATGCCGCCTCCGAGAGCCGAGGTCGTCACTTTGTCGTGTCAGTATCCCACCGTAAATCGTGCAAGGCGGGGAGGGGGGTTACCTGAAGCCGTGACGCCGGTGGCGGTGATGAGGCCCTGGGCAGCGCTGCAGTAGGAATCGAAGACTGCCATGGCGCTCGCGATGTCCTCGGTCGCGGTGCTGTCGCACGAATACTTGACGTTGCTGGTGATGCTCTTCGCGAACTCCTGCGAGTTCTGGTCCTTGGCACACGCACAGCTCGCCAAGGCTGCCGGGTCCGTAGGACACATGTCGTACGTCTGGTATTGCACGCCGTACGAGAGGGCCCTCTGCGCGCAGCGCGCGAGCGCCGAGTAGTCCGGCATGTCGGTGATGTAGTATGTCATGGTGCCCGGCAGCTGGGAGGCGACGGCGAAGCTCGTGACGCCGGCGCCCATGCCGCAGTACCCGGCAAAGACGGCCTGCGCGGAGCTCATGTCGGCGGTGTGTGTGGTGCCGCAGCTGTACTTCACGTTGGAGTTGATGGATTGGGAGACGGCGTAGGAGTTCTGGTTCTTGGTGCATGCGCAAGAGTTTAGCGCGCTGGCGTCTCCGGGGCAGAGGGAGTAGGTCATGTACTGCACCGCGTAGGAGACGGCGTGGGCGGCGCATGGGGCGAGATAGGAGAAGGCGGCGAGGTCGGTGATGTACTGGGAGACGAGCGTGGGCCCGGCGGCAGCGGTGACGGGCTCACCTTGGTTGCAGTATTGGTAAAAGACCTTGGACGCGCTGGCGAAGTCCTCGGTGGCGGTTGATCCGCAACTGTAGCTGGCACTGCTCGAGATCATCGACTGTACGGCACCGGCGTTTGAATCTTTCGTGCACGCGCAGGATTGGAGCGCGGTGATGCCCTCGGGGCATTTTGTGTAGGTGAGGGAGTTGATTGCGTAGCTCACGGCACTCCTCGCACAAGGCGCGAGGGAGGAGTAGAGAGGAACATCTGTGAAATCAAAAATGGTCGCGGCATGGGCAGTAGATGCTATCGCCAGCGCCCCAAGCAGGGACTCGAAGCCAGCGGCTCTCATGATGATGATCGCTCTGACATGTAAAGACGGAAATAATGAAGCGCGATGGAGGAAAGAAAGAAAGTCAACACCAACCTGATTCTTCCAAGCCCTATGCATCCTTGGTATCCGTACGGCTGAAAACACACATGACAAAAGGGGATAGGGAGGGAGGGCCTATGTACATATGTATGTGCTGTGATCAAACCAAGGTGGAAATAAGGGCGGGGGACTGGCGTCGACCGACTCGGCAGGGCAGGCCGCAGAGCAAATCAGCGCACGAGATTCCAAGACATCGGCGCGCCGAGACACTCAGCCCTCAGCCCTCAAGCCTCAGACTCAGATTCAGGGGTGCATAATCCGAAGGCCAATCAAGATCCCTCTTCATGTGAAAAACAAATGTGAAAAATGAACAGGCAATTGGGAAATATATGTACAAATGTACATGAAGAGTCTACTAACTTCAAGGAGACTTCGCATTGCCAACAGAGTCTGTGGAGGTTGGTTGGATGTAGGTGCTGAGGGTACGACAAAATAATGGACGTGTTGGAGAGGAGGAGTCGACACCTGACCCAACCCGGGTCCGTGGAGTGGATAGCAAATTCCGCTCAACCTTAAAAGTTAAAGCTAATCGTCGGAACCAAACCTGAGCTCCGCTCAGAGTCGGAGGAAGCGAAATGCGTCGCGGAAGCGAAAATGCGTCGCCTCACCAAAATGCCATTTAGCGGTGAAGCCTTGGATTTTCTACTA
>Ga0123337_10002262_pt1 | contig 22235 bp, 19 predicted proteins | sample frozenSSSSmetaG_FD_89792 | JGI IMG/M metagenome (GOLD analysis project Ga0123337, IMG submission 89792) | Glacier valley bacterial and archeal communities from Borup Fiord, Nunavut, Canada, to study Microbial Dark Matter (Phase II) -... | ecosystem: Environmental > Aquatic > Freshwater > Ice >...
GGGATCAGGAACTTTGACGTTAGATTCGACCTATTCCAGTTCAGGTGCCCTTACAACTGGCACCGGTACAGTGAAATATGTAGGTGGCGGTAATATTCGTGGTAATATGACTTATTATAACCTGGAGATAGATGGAAACCGTAATATGACCGCAGCAGTTACCGTAAGCAATGTGCTCACAGTTAATGCCTCACGCATACTTAACCTCGCAGGAAGTCCCCTGAATCTGACCGGAGGTGGTAACCCCATTGTAAATAATGGCTCGATTACCTCAACCACCGGAGCTTTAACATTCGCCGGTACTGATCCCCAGGTCATAGCCTCTGGTACTTATCCCAAAACAACCCTCACCAATGGTACTAAGACGATTCCAACAGCTAATAATGTAAATATTACTGGGGCCTTCCTGGTTAGCGCCCCGCTTAACATGGAAGGGGATGGCTCAGCTATAATAACAGGTGCTGCATCGGGAACCGGTGCAATTACCATGGATTCAGGTACACTGACCTTTATCTCAACTTTTGCCGGAGGAACATTTGCTGCAGGTACCGGGAAAGTGGTATATGCCGGAACAGCAGCACAGGCTGTCAGGGTTGGAATTGGTTATTATGATCTGGAACTTGCCAGTGCAGTTTCTAATTCGATTGCATCAACTACAATGTCGATTGCTAACAATTTTATAGTTAATTCAACTACAACAATAACAACCAGTACAACGCTCAATATTACTAAGGATGTACTTGGGAATGGGGCTTTCACTGCTACAGGCTTTGTTAATCTTGAGGGCGACTGGCTGCATACCGGAACATTTACACCAGGTAGCGGAACCATTCATTATAATGGCACTGATCAACTCGTTAAAAGTTTGAGCTACTATAAGCTTTCCATGACCGGTGGTACCAAATCTCTTGAAGGAAATACAACAGCTACCAATCTGGTAACTATAAATCCATCTACCATACTAAATTTGAATGCATTTACACTTGATCTGCAAGGTGCAACAGTAAATGCAATGCTAAACTCCGGTACCTTATCCGGAAATGGAAAGGTGAGGTATTCTGCCGCAGGAGCGCAAACAGTCAATAGTTCGACTTTCTATGATCTGGAGTTTACAGGCGGCGACAAGACAATTGCTACAGGCAATAATATTGAAGTCACAAACGACTGGACTGTCACTGCTAACACCCTGATGACCAGCGCTCAGAATGCTACGGTCGGGCGGGATCTTATCCATAATACAGGTGCATTGATCGATCAGGGATCAGGTACCATCCGGATCGGTAGAAACTGGACAGCCAATGGCGGCACTTTTGACAGAGGTACGGGCACTGTTATCTATGAAGGAGCGAATCAAACGATTGCGCCTTTCACTTACGCCACCCTTACCTGTAGTGGTACCGGTACCAAAACGATCACAGGTGATGTCGATATTTCCGGTGTACTCACTATTAATTCTGGTGTAACATTCGACAGGAGTACCTACACTGTAACTCTTTCTTTTACAGGTACCCCCTTAGTGATAGATGGAACACTGACCGGTAATGGCAAATTTATTTATTCCGGAACCGGAGTTCAGAATATCGCTGCTACATCTTATTACGATCTTGAATTTTCTGGATCTACCAAGAACCTTCCCGCCGATACTTCAATCGAAATCCTGAATGATTGGGTAGTGGGTTCTACCACAGTTTTTGGAAATAATACCATCGTAAATTTGAGTGGTAACATCAGCGGTGCAGGTACTTTTACCATGAATAATGGTGTATTGAATATTGAAGGAGTTTGGGTAAAAACAGGGACATTTACCCCAGGCACCGGAACAATAAATTATAGCGGTAGTACCCAAACCATTGCTACTTTACCTTACTATAATCTGGAGATTTCAAATTCAGGACAAAAGACCCTTGCCGCAACCACTACAGTAAGTAATATATTGACGATTAATGACCCGGCAATATTTGGATTATCAAGCTTTACTCTTAATTTACCTTCATCAGGTACCCCATTTGTAAGTACAGGAATCATTGAACCGGGAACCTCCACAGTAAATTATACGGGAACAGCTGAAACGAATATTGCTCCGGGTAACTATTATAATCTTAATGGTACAGGTGGTAATCGGGTACTGCCTGATGGTGAGGAAGTTGGAATTGCCGGTGCTTTTGTTCCCGGGGGCGGAGCATACATAATTGTTGGAAGTCTGGTGAATTTCAATGGTTCTGATGCGCAAACTATTCCTGCCTTTACCTTTAATAATGTGATTCTTAGTGGTTCGGGTGTTAAAGAGATTTTGGGTGCAACCGAAGTAACTGTTAATTCAATTGAAATTCAGGACGGTCCATCATTAGATATTGTAGCTGATGGACAACTGAATATCACAAATTAAAATGTTTAACTTGCTCGAAATTTAATCCCTTAAAATGAAATCTTTTTTAAAATCAATATTTTACTCATTCGCATTTATAATTTTTATCTCTCTTTCTGCTTCAGCCCAGACTCGTCCAAGCCGTCCGGCAGTCGAAAAGCCGATATCCCTGACTGCACCACAAGACTCGTTGCAATATACACTAGGTGCTTATCTCGGTGCATGGATCATCAATAATGGCTTTATGGTTACCAGTCCCGAAATATTCCGTAAGGGTATGGACGATGTATTATTAAACAGACCTTTACTAATCAATGCGGCAAGTGTTGCTTCCAAACTCGACGGTTACCAAAAACGTTTGATCTCAGCACGCAGCAGTCAACAGGAAAGATTATTATTTGAGAACATAAAAGGCAAAGATGGAGTAGGAATGCTCCCGAGCGGAGTTGCCTATGTAGTCATGAAAGCCGGAAATGGGATCAGACCGCAACTTAACGATTCTGTTCTGATACATGTCAAAGGCTTTTTACCGGATGGCAATACATTTGAAGATACATATGCAAAAAAATCACCCTTGCGTGTAACTCCGGCAGGTCTTATTCCGGGCATGAGTGAAGCATTACAGATTATGCCTGTTGGTTCCACCTGGCGACTCATTGTTCCTTCAGCTCTCGGCTATGCAGAACGCGGCGTTCCCGGCCTGATCCCTGCCTACTCTGCGCTGATATTTGAAGTTGAGCTGATTGATGCTGTACGGAGGTAGTATTGAGTATTGAGAAGTGAGTATCAAGAACCAAGAGCCAAGATTCAAGACAAATCCTGGTAAGATTGTAATTTATGGTATTGACTTTATTTTCTATACCAATCCTGGTTCCTAGCTCATTATTCAGTTGTCAGTAAATCATTATTCATTGTCCAAACTCCTCCTAAAATACAACCCGATATCGGGTTTCATTTGAAGCAGGATTTAGTCTTTGTTCCTGATTCCTTTTTCCTGGTTCTGATACCTGTTGTCAGTTGTCTGTTGTCCGTAAATCCGGGTTCATTGTCTATATTTCATTCAAAACCACATCTCAGCTGAAGCAGGATTTAGTCTTTGTTCTTTGCTCCTTGTTCCTGGTTCCTCACTGTCAACTGTCAACTGATTTGCATTTTCCCCCAACCTTGTTAACTTTAACAAATAATAATATCGTATCTTCAAAAAACTTATGTTATAAAATTCCGTATACAAATCCATAAACCTTTACGTGAAAGATCAAAAACACTTCGACATTTTTCTGCCGGCCCTGAAGGTCTTGCTCTGTCTGTTTTTGTTTTTTCCGGTATTAGTGCATGCTCAGGCAGTCAATCAGGTCTACATTTTCCCCGGTGCATCACTTGTTGCACACCCTAATGCTAACCTGAATATTTTTTCGGATATCTCCCATTCAGGGACCCTGGTTTCCTACAACACTTCCTTCATTAATTTTTATGCCAGCATCTGGCAGAATAATAATGGCAGCCGTTTGCCGGATGAAAGCGCACGTGGCATAGACGGTACAGGTGGTATTTTCACTTTTTCGGATCTGCTTCAAAATGCCCAGCGCATTAATAATATTAATTCAGTACCTTTTAACGGCTTTCCCAATCTGAGACTGGATAACAGCCTTAATGTATTATCAGATATCGGTGCCCTGCATGTGAACAATAACCTGGATTTCCGCAAGGGGCATCTGATCCTAAATGGATTTGATGTGAATGTGGGCCGCCCCGGAACCGGAACCATCACCGGACATAGCCACACGAATTTCATCGTCACAGGCCCCATGATGACCGGGGGCAGTCTGGTTAGAAACACTGCCGCAAATAGTCCCGCACTCGATTTTCCAATAGGCACCGCCATCGGAAGCTACACCCCATTAACAATAAAATATACCGGCCTTCCACAAGTGATCAAATTCAGGGTGGCTGACAACGTATACAATAAGCTGAACTTTCCGGAATATGTGAACAAGACCTGGATCATGAACACATCCAATGCCGATCCGGCAGCTAAGGTCGAACTAACCCTGCAGCATAATGCAGCCGATGAAGGCAGCCGCTATTTCAGCAGCCGAAGCGAAGCTTATGTTAGCCGCTACGATACACGTCTTACCGGACTTTGGGATGTATTACCCCCGATGGCAACGAGTACGCCGGGCATCATCACTGCCCGTGCCGCCATCTTTGATGCCTATATGAACACCCGCCTGAATATCACAAGCATTAAACCGATAGAATATTTCACCAAAACGGTTATTAAAGAGGATATCGACGAAAGTACCCCGGTAAATGTTCCCGATGCGATCTCTCCGAACGGGGATGGATTCAATGATGTGTATGAAGTGGTGAAACGTCTGCCTACAGATGTGGTGCGCTTTGAAGTTTACAGCCGTAACCAGGTGCTGGTGTACCAGAATCTGGATTACCAGAATACCTTCAACGGTACGGGCAATATGGGCGGATTCATTGGTAATACCCTCCCTGATGGCATCTATTATTATTTGATCAGTGTGAATGGCTCCAAAGGCATTCCCGGTTACCTGATTATCAACCGTTAATTATGAAGAGACAAGCAGCGCATATTTTAGTCATATTGCTGACAGTACTGCTGCCTGGGCTGCTCAGGGCCCAGCAACTGCCACTGTACTCCCAGTATATGTTCAATACGCTGGAGATCAACCCGGCCTATGCGGGTTTCAAGCAGTCCATACAGTTCACCAGTATTTTCAGGAAACAGTTTAACGGGATCAAGGATGCCCCGCAAACGGCGATGCTTTCGGGAGATATGCCGATCGGCGATACAAAACTGGGTATCGGACTTAAAATTGTGGACGATAGAATCTCCATCACCCAGAACTTCGGTGCTCAGGGTTCGATGTCCTACAGGATTGAGGGAGATAATTCCAACCTTGCCTTCGGAATACAAATGGGTGCACTGAACTATAAAACCGATTTCAGTAAGCTCAATATTACAAACCCCGGAGACCCGGTATTTTCGACGAACCTGAATGCTCTGACAGCCAATTTTGGTACAGGTGTTTTCTTTAATACAGATAAGTTTTATGCGGGATTATCGGTTCCAAACCTCGTAAGAACCCATTTGAGGAAGGTAGATGTGGCACTTTCAGAATATGAGGTGAAACAAGCGACGCATATGTACCTGAATGCTGGATACCTGATCGACTTGAATGATAACTTTATTTTAAAGCCATCCTTTTTGTTAAGAGGAGTGAAGGGTATTCCCCTGCAATACGATGTGAACGCGAATGTGTTTTTCAGGGACCTGATGTCGGCGGGAGTATCTTACCGAAGTAAAAGTGCATTGGTGGGCCTGCTTGATTTCAGGCTGGTGCCAACCTTAAGACTGGGTTATGCGTACGATTATAACCTGGGAAGACTGAACAACTTCTCGAAAGGAACACATGAGATAATATTACGGTATCATATTCCATTTGATAAGGATACGCTGATGCCGAGCTACTTATTTTAGTGGAGTATTGAGTAGTTAGTATTGAGTATTGAGATTTAATCTTGCTTCAATTGAAAATTGTGGTTTTGGGAAGATAATAAACAATGAAGCAGGATTTACTGACAACAGACAACTGATAACAGACAACAGAACAAGGACTAAATCCTGCTTCAGATGAAACCCGATGCTATTGGGTGGAGATTGTAAAACGAATAAATAGTATTTTGTTTGTCATTGCGAGGAGGCACGACGAAGCAATCCTATGATGATTAGAGGATTAGTAATAATTTGAAGAGATTGTTTCGCTACACTCGCAATGACAAAACGCTACACTCGCAATGACACGACAACAGACAACTGACAACAGACAATTGAGAACCAGGAACCAAGAGCCAGGAACCAGGACGATGTATTGGTCCAGATTAAAATTGTGGTTTTGAAAGAATAACAGAGAGTGAAGCAGGATTTTGTCCCCCTTTGGAGGGGGGCGCGTAAGGCCTGAGCGGAAGGAGGGGGAGGAGCTGGCTAGAAGGAATTGACAGTTGAGAGTGGAGACCCGATAGCTATCGGGTGGAGAGAGTAAAACGAATAAATAGTATTTTGTTTGTCATTGCGAGGAGGCACGACGAAGCAATCCTATTAAGATTAGTAATAATTTGAGGGGATTGCTTCGCTACACTCGCAATGACACGACAACAGACAACACATAACAGACAACTAGAAAGGTCTCTCCTGCGTCGGGATGACAGGCGTGGCATTGAAGTGAATTTTAAAATGAACCAGGATTTACTGACAACTGACAACTGACAAAAGACAACTAAATAACGTACTAAGTAAAAACATACACACATGCGTCCAGTAAAACTACTATCCATTGCTTTAATGCTTACAGGAATATTCTTCCTTGGCAAGGCAACAGCTCAGATCAAGATCGGAACCAATGGAGCCAATATCCAGCCCTCATCTTTGCTGGAGCTTGAGAGCGCTAATCAGGGTTTTTTATTGCCACGTATGGCGAATACCATTGCCATTGATGCATTGAACCCACCTAACGGGATGATGATCTATAAAACCACAGATCCTGCGGGTCTCTACATCCGAAAAAATAACCAATGGGAATACATTACCGGTTCAATGAACGGGGATGCAATTTTTAATTCAGTGACTGTTAATGGTCCGGTTACAGCCTTAAGCTTTAGCGGACCCCTCACCGGCAATGCCAGCACTGCTACTTTAGCCATAACTGCAACCAATTCGAATAATTCTGCAGTAACCAATGATATATCAAATCCCGGTACCACCTACCCTGTATTTGTTAATTCCACACCCGGAAATCAGCCTTTGCGTACCAGTAGCGGCAATTTGAGTTATGTTCCTGCAACGGGAGTCTTAACAGCAAGAGGCTTTACCGGCCTCCTCACCGGAGATGTAATTGGAAACGCCAGTTCATCAGTGGATGCACAGAACACAGTGAATATTCGTATAACGGATGATGTAATTGCGCCTGCAACTATGTTTCCAACCTTCGTGCCTGCAAACTCTGGACCATTGGCTCCTCGTGTAGCCAGTACTAAATTGAGTTTTATACCTCTGAGTGGTGAGTTAACTGCCACAACCTTTAGAGGTGATTTGACAGGCACCGCCAGTCGTGCCATATCGGTAACCGGAAACGTCTCCGCGGTAAACGGCGGTACCGGACAATCCATCTATTCTCCGGGTGATATGCTTTATGCGAGTACTTCTAATGCTCTTTTCAAACTGCCTATAGGCAATCCCGGAGAGGTTCTAAGAGTAAGTTCTGGCAATGTGCCTGCATGGTCAACGGCAGGTGCGGGTACAGTGACAGGTGTTTCAGGAGCTACTAATAGAATTACCGTCAGTAACCCTTTGGTTGCTCCAATTGTGGATATCTCTCCAAATTATGTTGGCCAGAACTCTATTAATACTCTCGGAACTATAACTACTGGAGTATGGAATGGCTCAGTCGTTCCTGTTACAAGTGGTGGTACAGGACTTGCTACATTGCCTACTAGTTTATTGGTTGGAAATGGTACAAATCCGTTTACCACAGTGACAGGGCCTTTGGGTTATGTCCTTACCTCAACTGGTACAACTACACCCCCTGTTTTTCAGGCATCTGGGGGAGGTGATATGATTCTTGCATCAACTCAAACTGTTACGGGAAATAAAACATATGCTGACGGAACTCTTCGACTTAATGGTAGTTCTGGCGGAATTACTACACTGATTGCAAATTCCAACACTTCTTCATCAGTTGAATTACCGCCAAATGGAATCGTTGTTAATCGTGATAGACTCGAAATACTTACGAATAAGACACTAACTTCACCTATTTTAAATGGAACGCCTAACTTAGGAAGTGCTATTGGCACCAGCTTGAATATTTCGGGAAATGTGACTGCAGGAACATTTACTGGGCCTTTAACTGGGAATGTTACTGGGAATGCATCAACAGCAACTAGTTTTACTAATCCACTTGCAGGTGATGTTACTGGTAATCAAGGATCTACCACTGTTGCATTTGTAGACGGGATAGGGGCTGCTACAATTCGCCTTGGTGCTCAAAGAGCAAATGCAGGTACAGCAGTTGGCACTACAAATACACTAGTTGCTAGAGATGGTAGTGGTAATTTTGTAGCTAATCAAATTACAGCAACTGCACTTCCTAATGGTTTTATTGGTAACTTAAGTGGTAATGCGGCCACTGTTACAACAATTCCGGCTTTGTCGGGTGAAGTTTCAAATACCGGGAATGTTGTTACCCTCTCAAATAGTGCAGTTATAGGTAAAACTCTCACAGGCTATTCAACTGGTACTACGGCGGTAACTGCTGGAGATAATATACTTGTAGCCATTGGGAAGGTTGAAGGTAATGCAAACCTAAAAGCTCCTATTAATAGTCCAAGTTTTACTGGTACTGTTCTAATTCCAAGCCCTTTTACTTTGGGGGCCACCTCCGTAACAGCAACCGGCACCCAATTGAACTACTTGGATCTAGCATCAGGAAGGTCGGGCACAGGGAGTATTGTTTTTACAAATAGCCCAACATTCACTGGTACTCCAACTTTGCCAACTGGGACAATTGCAGTTACACAAACTGCAGCAAATAATACAACTGCGGTAGCTACAACAGCTTATGTAGACGCTGCTAGTAATCTAAAAGCGAATATAGCTTCACCTACTTTAACTGGTACTCCAACTGCACCAACTGCAACTTTAGGAACCAATACTACCCAACTTGCGACTACTGCTTTTGTCTTAGCGAATATAGGTATGCTGAAATTTACTAATGTTCCAGCCACAGCCCCTCCGTTAATAGCCAATAATGCTGAAGCAGAATTGAACTACCCAGCTGCGGGGGCACTTACAGCTGGTACAGTAGTAGTTTCACCAGTTGGAATTCTTGAGGCAGGGTTGGGAATAATGTCTGCTCGTATTAGTGCTGCTAATATTGTTACTATAAGATATAGAAATTTCTCTGGTGCAGGAATTACTCCAGGAGTAAATATAAATATTACAGTAATTCAATAAATATTTCAGGTTCTCTACAATATTTTATGTTGTATGTCTCTAGTTTCGACGTTTCGCAGATTTTAAGGGCGTATTCTAATCAAATTAGGTTCGAAATTTATATTAGTCGTAATAAGTAAAAAAAGGGATAAATTTTAAATGGATTTGGATATTTAAAGGGAATAATTTGGCACATGAATCACTTATGAGGATATTTTTACTTTTTCTATTGATCCTCTGTATCGGATGCCGCAAAGATTCTGAGCCGCTTCCGGGTAAAGCAGTGTTGATTTTTCCGAAAAACAATGAGATCTGTGCTGATGGGGTCATTGTTTCTGCGAGCCGTACGAAAATTTTGTTCAAATGGGAGGCTTCCAATAATGCCAATGCTTATATTTTGAGCATTAAGAACCTCGAAAGCGGGCAGATCAGTACGCATAGCACCGATAAAACCCAGTTGGAGATCGAACTCGACCGCAATCTGGCTTATTCCTGGTTTATTTTGTCTAAAAACACAAGCATCAACAAGGAACTTAGCAGCGATATCTGGAAATTCTATAATCCCGCACCCGCCCAAACTTCTTTTTCACCCTTTCCGGCAGAGCTTACAGCTCCGCGTTATGGAGAAGTGATCCCTCTGTCTACGGCCACCGTGACCTTAAGATGGTCTGCCAAAGACCCTGATGGGGATATCGACAGCTACGATGTTTACCTTGGGAATACGAATGTGCCGGTTCTGTATCGGTCGGCACTTAAAGAAGCATTCCTTGCTGATCTGCAGCTCGACCGTAATAAAACCTATTACTGGAAGATCATAACCCGCGACAGCAAAGGCAACCGATCCAACTCGGATGTATATCAATTTAAACTGGATTGATGATGAAAGAAGCCTGATATGAATAAAATTTTACTCTTTTTTATCGCCCTCATCCTCATTTCAACTAATCTGTCGGCACAATTGCAGGCGGTGTCGCTAGAACAGCGGGTTGAGAATTCAACACTGGTCTTTGAAGGCAGGGTAATGAGCAAATCCTCCTTTTGGGATTCTGATCGCAGGCATATTTATACCTCCAATCTGGTTTCGGTGTACAAGGTTTTTAAAGGGGTTTTAAGCAATGCTACGGTTGAGGTCATCACCATTGGCGGAGTAGTAGGAAATCAGATGGAAAAAGTTTCCTATGGTCTGGATCTGCAGGAAGGATCGGTAGGGGTATTTACCTGTATTCCCAACAACACAAAACTGACAACAGGTTCCAAAAATTTGCGGCTCAGGCCTTACGCAGAAATTCAGGGATTTATCCGCTATGACCTTAAAACAGGTACCGCAAGGGATGTATTCAAGGTCTATAAAAATGTTTCCGGAGAGATCTATCCCGTTCTTCAAAAATTGACACATTCAAATTATAAGGTGATGAACAAAGCTGATTTTAAGATAAAATAAGATCCTTTCAGGTGAAAAAGCGAAATATTAGCCTATCGGTCCTGACAGTTTTGCTGTTCATATTCACGGTATTTACCGCTGTACATGGGCAGGTTATAAGCAGTTTTTCGCCCAATTCGACCACTGCCGGGACAGGCAGCCAGATCACCATTAACGGTTCGGGCTTTGGCGCGGGTCCGGCATCGGCTAATAAGTATGTTGAATTTGCGAATGCGGATAACGGGGGAATTACAGGTGTCAAGCCGGCCCTTGTACAATATGTTTCCTGGGCTGATAACCAGATTGTTGTGATTGTTCCTTCGGGAGCAGGCACAGGAGCCATCAGTGTTTACAACGGTACTGCTACGGGTGTTTCTTCGGGCAGTCTGACAGTGTTGTATAACATCATCAATGAATCAACCTACCAGATAAAACATGTGAACAATAATTCACAGGGGGGCTATACCTGGCAACTCGAAAAAGGTTTTGATGCGCAGTCCAATGCGAAGAATTCCTTTTTCAAATCCTTGAGTGCCTGGACCTGCTATACCGGAATAGGCTGGAAAGTGGGTGTACCTACTCCCGCAAACCAGACCGGTCGCGATGGAATCAATATCGTTCGCTTTGATACCGGTGCCGAATTACCTGCCGGAGTATTGGGTGTAGCTTATACTTATTATACGTCCTGCGGAAGTAATAAATGGGAGATCACCGAAACCGATCTCGTCTTTGATAAGGAGCGTACCTGGAACTTTGAGGATGCACTTCCGGGTCCATCACAAACCGATTTTCAGTCGGTTGTTCAGCATGAACTGGGACATGCACATAGTCTGGGGCATGTGATCGATAATACCGATCTGATGCACTATTCCATTGGCCCGGGAACCAGACGTAACATTGGCCAGAGTAACCGCAATGCCGGCGATTTTCAGGTGGCATTCAGCGTTCAGCCTGGTGGTGGTACCTGTACAGCAGCAATGCTTGCAGCAATTCCGGCTACCTGCAGCTTTCCTTATCCTAAGATCACGAGTTTTAGTCCCGCAAGCGCCGGAACCGGAACTACCGTCAGGATAAACGGCGAAAATCTGAGTACTGCAAGTGCGGTTACCTTTGGTGGCACGGCAGCAGCATCTTTTTCTATTGTATCAGCTAATCAGGTAAATGCTGTTATGGCGGCCGGTGCAAGCGGGGAGATTGCTGTCAATACTTCGGGCGGGACTGCATTTTACAATGGCTTTGTCTATCTCCCCCCACCTTTGATCAACTCATTTACGCCCGATTTTGGATATACCGGCGATACCATTACCATCGCGGGAGCCAATTTGAATACGACCAAACTCCTTAGTTTTGGAGGGATATCTGCAGCATCCTTTACTGTTGTAAATGATCAGACAGTCAAAGCCGTTCTGGCAGGAGGGGCAAGTGGCAAGATTTCATTGACCACTGAAGCAGGCACAGTTGAAGCGAACGGCTTTACTTTTTCACCCAAACCTGTCATCACATCATTCACGCCTTCGGGGAAACGGGGGGACATTATAGTAATTAATGGAACAAATTTCAGGCAGATTCAGTCCGTTAAGTTTGGCGGGATGGATGCCGCTTCATTTACCGTGGATTCTGAGCAGAAGGTATCTGCGGTTCTGGGACTGGGGTCCAGCGGGAGCATAACGGTCACTTCTGTTTACGGAACTGCGGTAAAGGAGGGTTTTACTTATTTTTCAGCACCCACAATCAGTTCATTTAATCCCCAGCTTGCAGCAGAAGGCACCAGTGTGAAGATCATTGGAACGAACCTGAGCGGGGCGACTGAAGTGCTGTTTGGAGGGAAAGCTCCGGCATCATTCAGCGTAATTTCAGCTACCGAGATCAATGTGATAATGGGTAAAACTGCAAGCGGTTCGGTTTCGGTGACTACTCCGGGCGGAACTGCTGTACGCGAGGGCTTTATTTTTGTCCCTACACTCCGGATAGATTCATTCAGTCCGAAGATCGCGGCAACAGACCAGAAAGTAGTGATCAATGGTTCTAATTTCGTCAAAGTTATTGAACTGAGTTTTGGTGGTACACCTGCAAAATCATTTACTGTTGATTCTGAAAGTAGGATCACGGCTACCGTAGCCCTGGGATCTACAGGGGATGTCAAGGTTCGTACCGCCGATGGTTTGGTCAGTGCAGCGGGCTTTACCTATGTTTTGGTACCCCGGGTAGATTTTTATACCCCGGCGGCGGCAGGCTCAGGTACTACCGTAAAGATCAGCGGCAGCAATTTCGATCAGATCACTTCGGTTAAGTTTGGAGGTATTGAAGCAGCCTCATTCAAAGTGCTTTCGGCAACAACTGTTGAGGCTATACTTGCATCGGGCGCGTCGGGAGCGGTTAGTGTGAGCAATCCCGGCGGGACAGGGGAATTGAAGGGATTTACATTTATTCCTCTGCCGGTGATTTCATCGGTTGACCCGCTTCTGGGTGGAAAGGGCGCTGAAATCAATATTTATGGAACAAATTTTTTAACAACACATACAGTCAGTATTGGGAATAAAGCAGTGACTTCCTTCAAATTGCTTTCTGCAACCCATATTAGAGCCTATGTAGCTGATGGCGCCAGTGATGGAAAGGTGGTGGTCTCTACGCTTGGGGGTTCAGGCTCATTCGATGGTTTCCGTTTCATTTTGCCACCAATTATTTCATCTTTTCTTCCGCGTGAAGCCATTGCAGGGGTTAGTGTGCTGATCAGCGGGACTAATCTTGGGGATGTGAAAGGTGTTAGTTTTGGTGGGAAGGCAGCTACTTCGTTCACGATTATATCACCAACAAGTATATCGGCGGTGGTCGCACCCGGTTCAGCGAGCGGCAATATCAGTTTGACAAGTCCCGGGGGGCAGGCCATTAAAGAAGGCTTCACCTTCATCTATACGCTACCAACCAATAACTTCAGTGTTTCGGCAACCGGGCTTAGCTGCCGTGGAACCATGAACGGGATCATCAGCATTAAAGCGCTGCAGACTTTGAATTATACCGCTACTATCTCAGGAAATGGTCAGAATAGCCGTTATGATTTTACAAATACGCTGGAACTCAAGAATCTGTCGCCCGGAGTATACCAGGTGTGCTTTACAATTAGCACTGAGATTACCTTTAAGCAATGTTTTGAGGTGGTCGTTTCCGAACCAAAGGACCTTGGGCTTTTTTCCTTTGTGAATAAGGATGAGAATAAGCTGAATCTGAAAATGGAAGGTTCAGATATTTATTTTGTGGAACTGAATGGTGAGCTGACTAAAACATCCCTCAATGAACTCCAGTTGAGTTTAAAAAGCGGTTTAAATAAGGTTAAGGTTTATACTGATAAACTCTGCCAGGGGGTTATTGAAAGAACATTCTTTATGGATGCGGTGCAGATCTACCCAAATCCATTTGATACAGAACTGAATCTGATTCTGGGATCTGAATACTGGGGTACCATAAAAGTTGGGATCCTGAATATGGGAGGGAAGCTCATCTATTCAAAAGATCATCAGGCGGATGGGGGATTGCTTAAATTAAATCTGGAGGAGCTTGCCCCGGGGCCATACCTTTTACAGATCTCATCAGGGGAACACCGTACGGTGCGTAAAATTTTAAGGAGATGAAGTTGCTGATGAGCAATTAATAGTGTCCGTTAAAAATAAAATTCAATACTAAATGACAAATGGTCCTTTTGCCGGGCTGTCCGTCCCGATGAAAAACAGCTCCGGGTAATATAAACCTTGCCGGAGGAGGTAGCTTCCGGCTGATGATAATTTCAAATTTAACGTGAATTCTTGCCGGAACTAACCGGAGGAAAGGGCTGAACTAACCTATGAAATATGGGTATTGCTTTCAAAAATCAACGAATTTTAGCTCCAAAATTTTATCTGAATTTGCATGACCCGGAAAGGGTCAAATGGTTATAGCATATTTTAGCACGGGAATCCCGCCCGCCTTGGGCAGGCGTATGTAACAAAGCGACACATACGACTACCTTCGGGGACGGTGAACGGTTTTTATGGTCTTTCTATAAACATACGACCACCGGGGTCGGTTGAACGACTGATAATCTGAGATAAAATTTGTGGGTACACGCTGGGGTTATATAGGCAAAGTTGAGAGGGAGGCCATTTATTTTGAGATTATCTAAAATAACAATTTCAAAAGCCTAAATCGAGATATTGTAAATATTACTCAATTGAACCTGATAGCAATGTTGGGCATTAATCTGCCATGAATATAAATTGTTTTTCTGGTTACTCAATAGTAAGAGTAATCTTTCGTCCTAGCCCTATTTCTAAAAGTTTGTATAATGTTGAAAGTTGAATGTCGCTATGTCCATTTTCAATTCTTGATATAAAACTTTTTTTGGTTCCTGTTTTCTCTGCAAGTTGTTCCTGAGTCATTGAACACAAACGACGCTCTTCTTTGATTACTTCACCAATTGCAAAAGCTTTGGCCTTTATTTCAAATTCTGTCCTTTTTAAAGATCCTATTTTGCCATAACGATTTTCCAGATGTTCGTCAAAAGTTGTGATGTTTTTATTTTTCTCATTTTTTGCTTTCATCTTTTGCTTCTTTTTTTTCTTTAAAATATTCGACTTTAATTTTTAGAGCTCTATCAATTTCTGTCTGTGGTGTTTTTTGAGATTTTTTCTGAAAACCATTGAATAAAACAACAAGTTTACCTTCATCAAAGCAACAAAATATTCTAAAAATATTGCTTTGAAATTCAACACGGATCTCATATAGTCCGTCCGTTCCATCCATGTGATCAAAAAATTTCTTTGGAACTCTTTGGGTAACACTTATAACAAATAAAACGTAGTCAATTTTTTCTTTTACTTTTTCACTCTGATCATTAAAAAAGTCAAGAAAATAATCTTTGTAAAAAATAATCTGTCTAACTGGCTCCATAAAATTATAAAGACAAGACAAAGTTAACTAATAATGGAACAAATTACAAATGTCTATGGCAGGACTCTATTAGAGGAAGGCTATGGGGTATGCCTTATATCTTAATGTTGTAAATAATTACTCTGCCCTCATTCCATCCACCAGATTCCGTTCATTCTGAAGCTCAGGGGTGGGTTTCCGTTCCTTTTCGGCGGCTTTGCTACAGTATTCAATTTTATTGTCCTGTGATTGGTGTTATCACCAATCACTTGATAATCGTGCTTGGTATGGTGAGAACACCAACCAGAGGGGTAATTCTTACATCATGTTTCTACACTCTTCAGCACATTTCCGGCAAGCTGCAGCACAGGCTTTGCAATGCTCGGTATCATGCTTGCTGCATTCTTCTGCACAGGCTTCACATGCCCCGGCACAGATCTTACATAAGGACATTGCTTTTGTACTGCCCAAACTCATAAGCTGAGCTGAGGCATAACATAAAACGGCACATTCCATATCCAGTTGAATACAAGATGCCATCATTTTAACGTCTTCTTCCTTTAGGCAGGACGAAGCACAATTATTGCAAAGTGCTGCACATGCAAGGCAAGCTTCAATACATTTTTTATAATTTTCGTAGTTCATTTTTTTATTTTTTGATGGTGAGTAGAAATCTATTTTATAAGTCTGTAATTTAGAATGGGTCACTTAATTCACTAACCCTGATCAGTTTTTTGTTTACAAATTCATCCATCCCTAATTCAGAAAGTTCTCTGCCATAACCTGAACCTTTGGTACCTCCAAAAGGTAAATCAGCTTGTGTCCAGGTTGGATGATTTATAAAAACCATTCCAGTATCAATTTGGTTGGCTACACGTTTTCCTCGTTCTATATCTTGAGTAAATACTGAGCCACCTAAACCAAATGGAGAGTCGTTGGCTAAATCAATCGCCGCTTGTTCATTTTTAACTTTAAAAAGAACTGCAACAGGGCCAAAAAACTCTTCATAGTAAACCGGATTATCAGGTAACATATTTATGATAACTGTGGCTTCCATAAAGGCACCCGCTTGCTCCATTCTTTTGCCTCCTAATAAAATTTTAGCACCTCCATCAACGGCTCTTTTTACCTGATCCGCTATTTTAAGGGCTGCTTCTTCACTGCTTAAAGGTCCTAACTGTGTGCCTGGTTCCATTGGATTGCCTATTACCAGTGCAGCAAGTTTATTTTTAAATTTTTCAAAGAACTCATCAGCTATACTTTCAACTGCAATAAATCTTTTTGATGCAATACAACATTCGCCATTGTTGTTGATTCTGCCCACCACAGCCCATTCAACTGCCTTGTCAATATCTGCATCATCCAACACAATAAAGGCATCACTTCCACCTAATTCCAGAACAGATTTTTTTAAATACTTGCCAGCCTCTGCAGCAATACTTGCACCAGCAGCTTCACTACCCGTAAGCGAGACGCCTTTTATTCTTTTGTCAGCCACTAAGGCTGATGCTCGTTTACCCGATATAAGTAAATTGGTATAAAGGCCAATGGGTGCGCCTGCTTCTAAAAAAAGTTCTTCAATGGCAATGGAACATTGCGGAACAATGGAAGCATGTTTTATAAGAATGGTATTTCCCACCATAATATTAGGTGCAGCAAAACGGGCAACCTGATAAAAAGGAAAATTCCAGGGTTGTACTCCCAGCAATGCGCCTATCGGACTATGCCTTATCAATGCCTGGCCGTGAATCGGATTTAATATTTTATCTGATAAAAATGCTTCTGCATGGTTGGCATAATAATCAAAAATTTCTGCACTTAGTTTAATCTCTCCTTCAGCCTGTGCAAGTAATTTTCCCATTTCAAGGGTTATCAGTTCGGCAAGTTCTTTCTTTTTCTCTCTTAACAAACCAGCTACATTGTGTAATAATGCTGCCCTTTCTGAATAGGGTGTCTTTTTCCAAATTGTAAATGTGTCAACTGATTTTGCAATAGATTGATCAACCGCAGTTTCAGACATTTCTTTAAATGTTTTAACTACTTCATTTGTTGCAGGGTTGGTGCTTTGTATTGGCATAATTTTATTATTTATCTGTGATTACTATAAGCCTTACGGATGTTTAGGTGTTCCTATCCGCTTCAATACACCAGAGTAATTCTTTTATAAAAACTGCAGCAAGTTTGTCAGAGTTTGGTTTATCCATCGCCTTTCCATTTTCATCATATGCTTTATCAACCAATGGAACAGAAAACATCGCAGGAATGGTCCATACCATCATTTTCCAAAGTGTAAATTGAAGTGCTGCCAAAGCCTGGCTTCCACCAAACGGTCCGGAAGAAACGGTAACAATAGCAATGGGTTTGTGTTTCCATTCTTCATATAGCAAATCAATTGCATTTTTTAAACTTGCGGGATAGCCTCCGTTGTATTCCGGTGTAACAATGATAATTCCATCTGATGATTTGATCTTTTCTGCAAATTCAAGAACATTTTCAGATGGATCAATCATTGTTTTTAGGGTGCCTTCAAAGATTGGAAAGTTGTACGCTTTCAAATCAATAATCTCTGTTGTTGACAGTTTGTTTTCAGTAAGGTAATTTTGAAAATAAAGAGAAACATTATGGCTTTTTCGCCCCTCTCTAACGCTGGAGGAAATGATAGAAATGTGTCTCATGATTCTTCCTTTTTAAAAATCCTGTCAATTTCCTTTGAAAGTTTTACATCTTTTTCCGTGATGCTGTTTTTAGCATCATGTGTGAACAGCATGATATCTACCTTGTTGTAGACGTTATTCCAATTGGGATGATGGCCCATTTTTTCAGCTGCAAAAGCAACCTTTGTCATAAAAGTAAAAGCTTCTACAAAATCCTTAAACTCAAAGCTGCGCTGCAGTTGATTGTTTTCTTTTTTCCACATGATGGCTTTTTTTTATTTTTTCAGCTTCACTTTGCGCAATTTAATAGTCAGCATAATTTGATTCTGCTTGTTTGAAACTATCTGATTTTACAAACGTTTCCGCCTGCCTTAATTAAATGTTATTTCATTCCTTATTTTTTGCCCCAATTTTTTTTCATATCATCATAAGCTTTTTCGCTAATGGTTGATTTGCTTTTTGATTTAGATTACCTGCCTTTTTTTTCTTATTGATGTTATTCACCAAAGAATTTATTTTTGTTGCTGCCATTGGTCTGAGTTTTTAAACAGTAATTTTGCCTTCATTACCATTCAATAAATTTTTTCCTGTAACAACTGAGGCTACCATCTTTAGTATGTTTATCATTCTGTTTCCATCAGTATCCCAATAGTAAGCAGTTTCTGGCGTCACTTTCAGGATGGAAATGCTTGGATCTTCTTTCCCTTCTTTAAACCAAATTTTAGCTACTGGCGTCCACAGTTCTTCGATTTTTGTTCTATCCAGAATTATTTCTGCTTTACCATTTATTATTAGATAGCTTCCTTTTCCAGGGTGCGAAAAAAAGAGTTGGACATTTTTATCAGCTTCAATGGCCTTGTTTTTATCACTGTTCTTTTCACTGAAGAACCAGATATTACCCTGATCGCAAACTTTTATTGCAGACATCGGTCGGCAGGTAGAGCCATCGTCTGTTTTTAAACTGGTACAGAACAGGCAGATCATTATTTCATCAACTAAACTTTTCAGTTTGTCAATAGCCTCTTTGTTATTCAGATTTTCAGTAGTGTTCATTTTATTATTTGTTTAATGATGATTACTTTGATTCACCTTGCTTTTGAGACATTAAAGAATGGTCAAGATGTGTTTTTGGCGTTGGAAGCGTTGAAGGTGTCCAAGCATTTTAGGTCGGGGTTGGTGTATTCGGTAATTGCTTTAGCAAAAACAAAAAATATTCCCCTAGTAATTCAATGATGTAAAAGTGAGTTTCTTTTATAGCTTAAGTGTTACACAATTACTTAAATGAATTACTTAATTCACACATTTCAAAAGCTGAAAAATTTGAAATGGTGTTAAAGCAATATAGAATTTAATTGGTTTTTGTCTTTCTTGGCTGGCGATAAAACACTCTTTCATTATTTTATTTCTTGGCTGGGTGCGAAGCCAAAAAATGAATTGTGTGTTGAAGAAGGAGAGCATTTTTTACAGATATTTTTTTTCCTGGACATTAGGAATTCAGAAATTCTTCCGCCAAAAAAATGCTTCAATGCTCGTGCATTGGATGTCTGTACGGTCGGTCTTAGGTTTTCTGCTAACCTGTAGGTAATAAATAATTATCTTGCTTTTAATTCATCCACCAAGTTCCTTTCATCCTGAAGTTCCCTGGCGAGTTTTCGTTCCTTTTCGGCGGCTTTGCTTTTATATTCGCGGAATTCTGTACTGAGGTCCTCATAGCGTTCCTGCTGATCTTTCACTTCCTGCACTGAGCTGCGACTGCGGTAGATCACAATCACAATTCCGGCGGCAAGTACCGCGATCAGTCCCCAGAGCAGGGTAGTATCACTAACATTGCTGAGTTTCTTTATTGGCGAGTTGGCTGCTTTTAATTCCTGTATTTCGGCCTGGAGCAGAGGAATTTCTGCCAAACCTTTTTGCAATTGAGCTTTACTTTCTGCAGCGATCTTTCTTTCTTTCTGCAGACTGTCAGTTACATTTTTCCAGAGCTGTTCAATTTTTGTTTTGCGGATGTTCTTATACACCTTATAAGAACCCGACTTAATGACTACTTCTTCGTATTGTTTTGCCAGGCTGGTATCAGGAATCTGGGCAATGGCATTCCTGCTTAAACAAATAAGCAGCAAACTAATGGTTAATAGGCTGATATTCTTCATGTTTGGGAGATATGATTTTTAAAAATACGAAAATGATTAGGAAATTTGATGATTTGAAAATTTGATAATTAGCAAATGAGAAAATTAGCAAATTAGTAAATGAGCAAATGGATTGACTTACGAATTTACATAGCCGCCTTGCAAGATAAATTCGTCAGTCACATCTTGATTGAGCAACTGACGAAATCTACTTTCCGCTCTTTCATGTGATTTCGCATTCGGGATTTCAGACTTACGAATTTACTTAGGCGTCATGCACGATAAATTCGTCAGTCGCTACCTTAGCAAGTGACTGACGAAATCTACTTTCCGCTCTTTCAGGTGATTTCGCATTCAGGTAATTCAGACCCGATAGCTATCGGGTTACGAATTTACATAGCCGCCTTGCAAGATAAATTCGTCAGTCACATCTTGATTGAGCAACCCGATAGCTATCGGGTTGGGATTTCAGACAGGAATGATGTTAAGGACAAGTATAGGTCTCCATATTACTTTCTGTTGAGATCCTTCGATCAAACTACCCTTTGATCGAAGGATCTGCGAACTTGGTATAATGTTGGTGCAAAGTTGATAATAGCCTTGTTTCGTCTATACAGATTGGTGTCTTCATGCTATATTCAGCACGATTATACCAATTCAAAGGTCATTATTTTTTAGCAGTTCCGAAATCAGGATATTGTGCGGACGCTGCTGCCCTTTGCACCTCTCTTTATAGAAAGCTTTTACGGCAGGGTCAGTTAGCATATTTAAAGCTATGGCTTGAGCTTCCTTAAAATTCAAGCGCTGCTGCTTCTGTGCTGTTGTAGGCTTTATGTTGCTCATGTCGGGGTAAGCACTTAAAATGGTTCTTCCCCAGCTATCTATACGGACAACAACGGTCTTTTCAATGGTACCTCTGAAGCCAGTTAAGTTTGGTTCTTTCGAAATTGCCATGACAATCAATTTATATTAAGTTACGAAAACAAAAACTTTTGACAAAGACTGCTGATTTTTTATTTACGGTAAAGCCTGAACAAATTTCGTTTGTCTTCCTCAGATGGTATGGCATTAGAAATTGCAAGCCTGTTTCCCGACCCTGGAGGGCAGGGTCATTAAATGGTACTTTTGCCGGGCTGCCCGTCCCTATGAAAAACAGCTCCGGGTAAAATAAACCTTGCCGGAGGAGGTATCTTCCGGCTATTCGTTCTTTGAAATAGAATGCGATTTCTTGCCGGAAATACTCCGGAGGAAAGGGCTGAACTAAGCTATAACACACAGGTATTGCTTTCCTCTCTCAATTATCAACCTGATAGCTATCTGGTGACGAAATCTAATTCCGTTCTATCAGGTGATTTCACATTCGGGATTTCAGACTTACGAATTTACCTGGGCGTCATGCCAGTTAAATTCGTCAGTCACATCTTGATTGAGTGACTGACGAAATCACTTTCTAAACGCCCAAGTGATTTCGTAACCCGATAGCTATCGGGTCCCAAATATTGCTAAGCGCCTTGTAAAAACGGTCTAAACACGCCAAACACAACCAGAGTTAAATAAATTAAAAAATAAACTCACAACTATTTGATAATTAATAAGACTTTCCTATCTTTGCCCTCCCTTTAGAGGGGTTTACTATGTCTTGAACGAAGCCCTACTGCTTCGATGGACACAAATTGATTAAAGAAAATGTCAGGAATTATTGGAAAAAAAGTAGGAATGACCAGCATATTCGATGCTGAAGGGAAAA
>Ga0123337_10002263_pt1 | contig 22235 bp, 23 predicted proteins | sample frozenSSSSmetaG_FD_89792 | JGI IMG/M metagenome (GOLD analysis project Ga0123337, IMG submission 89792) | Glacier valley bacterial and archeal communities from Borup Fiord, Nunavut, Canada, to study Microbial Dark Matter (Phase II) -... | ecosystem: Environmental > Aquatic > Freshwater > Ice >...
CGTAGTGGTGGAAGGGGTTGTAGTAGCCCATCAGCACAATGGGCGCGGTGACGTTGTGGTGGCGCAGCATCCGAGCGGCGGTGAGGCATTGGTAGAGGCTGACCCCGTTCGCCAACGCCCGCTCTGCCGCCCGCTGGATCGTCGCGCCGTCGGCGAGGGGGTCGCTAAAGGGGACACCCAGTTCGATGATGTCAGCCCCGCCCTCCACCAGCGACTTGACGATGCGGATCGTGGTGTTCACGTCCGGGTCACCCACCATCGCGTAGGTGATCACCGCTGCCCTGCCCTGCTCGTGCGCGTCAATGAAGGCTTGCGCGATCCTGCTCATAGCGTCACTCCCAACACGCCCGCGACGGTGTTGATGTCCTTGTCGCCGCGCCCACTCAGGTTGACGACGATCACCTGCTCTGGTGGGAGCTTCTTCGCCAGTTCAGCAGCGTAGTAGATGGCATGGGCCGACTCCAGAGCCGGGATGATACCCTCGGTGCGACAAAGCAGCTTGAAGCCCACCATTGCCTGCTCGTCGGTAGCAGCATCGTAGCTAGCGCGGCCACTGTCCTTGAAGTGGCTGTGTTCGGGGCCAACGCCGGGGTAGTCCAGGCCCGCGCTGATGCTGTGCGTCTCGGCTACCTGACCCGCCGCATCCTGCATCAGATAGGATCGTGCGCCGTGCAGCACCCCAATAGTGCCAGCAGTGAGCGGAGCCGCGTGCCTGCCACTCTCCACCCCGTCGCCGCCCGCCTCCACCCCGACCAGCTTCACGCCCGCGTCGTCAACGAAGGGGTAGAAGATGCCCATCGCATTGCTGCCGCCACCGACGCAGGCGACCACGTAATCGGGCAGCCTGCCAAGCTGAGCCAAGCTCTGCACCCGCGCCTCCTTGCCGATTACGCTCTGGAAGTCGCGCACGATCATCGGGTAGGGGTGCATACCCACAACTGAGCCGATAATGTAGAAGGTGTCGCCAACGTTCGTCACCCAATCGCGGATCGCCTCGTTCACTGCGTCCTTCAGTGTGCGGCTGCCGCTCGTCACTGGCTCCACCTTCGCGCCCAGCAGCTTCATGCGGAAGACATTGAGCGACTGGCGGGCTATATCCACCTCACCCATGTAGACGATGCACTCTAGCCCCAACATGGCGCAGACGGTGGCGGCGGCAACCCCATGCTGGCCCGCGCCCGTCTCGGCAATGATCCGCCGCTTGCCCATCCGCTTCGCCAGCAGCCCTTGCCCCAGCGCGTTGTTGATCTTGTGCGCGCCAGTGTGCGCCAAATCCTCGCGCTTGAGGTAGATCTGCGCGCCGCCCATCTCCCGCGTCAGGGCTTCGGCGAAGTAGAGCGGGGTCGGGCGGCCCACGTAGTGCTGGCAGAGGCGGGCGAACTCGGCCCGAAACGCGCTGTCAGCCTGCGCCTCGGCGTAAGCGGCTTCCAGTTCCCCCAGGGCTGGCATTAGCACCTCTGGCGCATACTTGCCGCCAAACTGACCGTAGCGGCCCTCTGCGTCAGGGTAGCTATAAGTTTGTCGTTCCTGTAGTTGCATGATCGGTTCCTCTTTCTAGATTAGCTGCCTGCCTCTTGGGCTGCTTTGATAAAATCCGTGATCAGCAGTGCGTCCTTCAGCCCACGTTCACGCTCCACCCCGCTGCTAACATCTACGCCCCAGGGCTGCACCTGCTGGATTGCGGCGGCGACATTGCCGGGGGTGAGGCCGCCCGCCAGCATGACTGGGTAGCGACTAGCCACCGCAGCAGCGTACTGCCAGTCGGCTAGCTTGCCGTGGCCGCCGCCCACGCCGGCTGCGTCCAGCAGGATGATTGCGCCTGCCGAGTGCCAGCGTTCCGCCTCCGCCAGCAGGTCGTCTACGAGCGGCTGGCCGCCACAACGCAGCGACTTGATCGCTGGCTGCTTGAGCAGACTGAGCATGGCGGGTGGCTCGTTGCCCGCCAGTTGCACATAGTCCAGCCCCACCTGCGCGGCAAGTTCGTTGATGATCGTCGGGTGGGCGTTGACGAACAAGCCGACCAGCTTTGGTGCAGCCTCTTTGTAGGCAAGGCGCAAGAGGCTGCCAACCGCTACTGCCTGAGCCAGCGTCACCCGTCGGGGCGACTCGGCGAAGACCAGGCCGATGAAGTCTGCGCCCGCAGCGGCGGTTGCCAATGCCGCCCCCTCGTCACGGATGCCACAAATCTTGACCTTAACCATAGAGTAGCTCCCTGATCTTCTCGCCAACGTCGCCGCTGGTAACCAGGGCTTCGCCAACCAGCATCGCGTCTATGTCGAACAGGCGCAGGTGGGCAACGTCGGCGTAGCTGCGGATGCCGCTCTCGGCAACCACGATGCGGTCGGCGGGGATGCGGGCGCGCAGGCGGTGGGTAGTAGTCGGGTCTACCTCGAAGGTGCGGAGGTCACGGTTGTTGATGCCGATAATCCTGGCAGGCAGAGCAAGGGCGCGCTCAAGCTCCTGCTCGTTGTGGACTTCCACCAGCGCGTGCATCCCCAACTTCTGGCTGGCAGCCAGCATAGAGCGCAGTTCGTCGTCACGCAGGGCGGCCACGATCAGCAGGATCGCGTCGGCCCCAACAGCGCGGCTTTGCCAGATACCATACTCGTTGATCAAGAAGTCTTTGCGTAGCACTGGCACATTGACTGCCCTACGTACCGCCTCCAGATCGCCGAGGTCGCCACGGAAGAACGTTCGGTCGGTGAGGACGGAGATTGCTTGCGCCCCTGCTTCGGTATAGGCGCGAGCAGTGGCGGCAGGGTCAAGGTCGGCGTTCATCACCCCACGTGAGGGGCTAGCCCGCTTGACCTCGGCGATCAGGCTGGGGGTGCGGTTTGGCAGCGCGCTTGCTGGGCGCAGAGCGGTGGCAAAGTCGCGGGGCTGCGGCTGCCAGGCCGCTAGCTGCTGCATCTTCGCCAGCGGCAACACCCGCTCGAACTCGGCGAACTCCACCCGCTTGTGGGCGATGATCTCGTCTAGCATGGTTCACTCTCTCAGGACTGGGCAGCCCCACCCTGCGCCCTGGCAAGGTGGGCGGGTTGCTGGTCAGGTTGTGGTTAGTCGTAATAGTGGGCGATGCCAATTGCTTCGTTGACCTGGCGCATGGTTTCGCGGGCAGCAGCACGGGCGCGTTCGGTACCTTCACGCAGCGCGTCCTTCACCTCATCCAGGTGTTGCTCGTAGTAGGCGCGCCGTTCGCGGATCGGGTCAAGGAAGTTGTTGATCGCGGTGATCAGCTTGCGCTTGACCTCCACATCGCCAACCTTGCCAGTGCGGTAACGCTCCTTGAGGTCGTCAACTTCTGCTACGTTGGGGTTGAAAGCGTCGTGGTAGATGAAGACCGGGTTGCCCTCTACGTGGCCGGGATCGGTGGCGCGCAGGCGAGTGGGGTCGGTGTACATCCCCATAATCTTCTTTGTCACCACCTCCGCCGGGTCTTTCAGTTCGATGGTGTTGCCTAGCGACTTGCTCATCTTACCATTGTTATCTAGCCCAACCAGGCGGGGGACGCGCCCCAGCAAGGCTTCGGGGATGGGGAAGACCTCACCGTAGAGCCGATTGAAGTCGCGGGCGATCTCGCGGGTAAGCTCGATGTGCGGCACCTGGTCGTCGCCGACGGGGACGAGGTGGGCCTTCGCCAGCAGGATGTCGGCGGCCTGGCTGATCGGGTAGGTGTAGAAGGCGACGCTGACGCGGGCGCGATTCACATCGTCGGCCTCCTCATCCGACTGGCCCGCCTCCTTGCTCAGTTGACGAATCTCAGCCTTGAGCGTAGGATTGCGGTTGAGGCGAGGCACGGTGACGAGGGTGCTAAGTAGCTGATTGAGTTCGGCTCCCTCTGGCACGTGGCTCTGCACCACGAACGAGTTGCTGTGCGGGTCGAGGCCCACAGCCAGCCAGTCGGTGGCGACTTCCAGCACCGAGCGGCGGATCAGGGCGACGTTGTCGGCATGGTCAGCCAGCACGTGCCAGTCAACGATCAGGAAGTAGCACTCGTACTCCTTTTGCAGGCGCAGCCAGTTCTCTAGCGCGCCGACGTAATGGCCGAGGTGGAGATTGCCGCTAGGCCTCATGCCGGTGAGGATCCGCTTACGCTGGGGTTGGGGGCTAGTCATGGTTAGTTGCTCCTCGTGATGGGTGGTGCTGCTTCATAATACAGATTGCCTACGTCATCATAGTTGACCAGCCGCCAGCCCGCAGCAGCGAGAGCGGCCAACGCTCGATCCAGGTAGGGTTTGAGGGCCGCCGCCTCAGCCACCAACTCGGCTACTTCCTCGTAGCCGTGCAGCGAGTAAGTGAAGCGGTAGCGGCTACGGTCGGCGGTCGGCTCGACGAGGCACAAGGCCCACTCGCGGGCTGGGCGGATTAGACCGTCAGGCAGCATGGCTGACCTCCACCATCTGGTGCAGCTTGTGCAAGGCCGCCCCGCTCTGGATGCTCGTCTGGGCCAGCCGCAGCCCTGCGGCCAGGTCACCTGCTCTGTCGGCGGCAACCAGGGCCGCAGCGGCGTTGAGCAGCACAACATCACGCTTCGGCCCATCCTCTGTGCCTTGCAGGATGCGGCGCAGGGTAAGCGCGTTGGCGGCTGCATCGCCACCCCTGATCGCAGCTAGCGGGGCTTCGGCGAAACCGTAGTCTTCAGGCTGGATCGTGTACTCGCACATCGCCTGCCCCGCCCGCACCTCATAGACCGTCGTTGGCCCACTCAGTCCGATCTCGTCCAGACCGCCGCTGCCATGCACCACCAGAGCGTGGCGGCTGCCAAGCATCGCCAACACCTCAGCCATCTGGCGGGCGATCCTCGCGTCGGCCACCCCCAGCAATTGCGCCTCAGCCCGCGCCGGATTGGTCAGTGGGCCGAGGATGTTGAACACGGTGCGGATGCCGATTTCGCGGCGCGCCGGGCCAGCGTGCCGCATGGAGGGGTGGAACAGGGGCGCGAACATGAAGCCGATACCCGCTTCGCGCAAGCACTTCGCCACCCCCTCTGGCCCCAGTTCCAGCTTCACACCCAGGGCTTCCAGCACGTCAGCACTGCCGCAACTGCTACTGATCGCCCGGTTGCCATGCTTGGCGACGGTTACGCCCGCCCCAGCAACGACGAAGGCAGCAGCAGTGCTGACGTTGAAGCTCTGCGCGCCATCCCCACCCGTGCCGCAGGTGTCGAGTACAGGGCCGTCATGGTGGACGAGGGTGGCGCGCTCGCGCATCACGCCCGCCAACCCCGCGATCTCTGCGCTAGTCTCGCCCTTCATCCGCAGGGCAGTGACGAATGCGCCGATCTGGGCGGCGGTTGCCTCACCATCCATAATCTCAGCCATTGCCGCTGCCGCCTCCTCACTACCGAGGTGCTGACCGCTCACCAGCTTGCCTATCGCTTCTCTAATCATCACTTGCCCCCCCCTCTACTAGCCATCGACCATTGTGAAGCACAGAGTCTAGAGTGTTGCACGGGGTCACTCTACTGGCAGACGACTCAAAACTTGCCAGCTACAAAGTTCCGCAGCAGGTCTTTGCCCACCAGCGTCAGGATGCTCTCTGGGTGGAACTGCACGCCAATCAGGTTGCGGTGCTGCTTGTGCTGCACGGCCATGATCGTGCCGTCTGCCACCCAGGCGGTCACTGCCAGGGCGGCAGGCGCGGGTGGCTGGATGCAGAGCGAGTGGTAGCGAGTGGCAGTGAAGGGGTTGGGCAGCCCCGCGAAGATGCCACCGCCGTCGTGGATGATCTCAGCGGTCTTGCCGTGCATAAGCTGGCCTGCCCGCACGATCTGGCCGCCGAACACCTGCCCGATGCACTGCAAGCCGAGGCAGACACCGAGGATCGGCAGCTTGCCTGCATAGCGTTCGATCAGCGCGTTGCTCACCCCCGCTTCGTTTGGCGTGCCAGGGCCGGGGGAAATCACCACAGCCTGCGGCTTCATGGCGGCCACTTCACCCACCGCGATCCTGTCGTTGCGCCGCACCTCTACTTCGGCCCCCAGTTCGCAGAGGTACTGGTAGAGGTTGTAGGTGAAGCTATCATAGTTGTCGACCAGTAGGATCATAAACTTGCTCTCTCCCGAATCCTCTCCCCTAAGGGAAAGGATTTATAGCTGTTCTGCCATTGCCAGAGCGCGCAGCACGCCTTCCAGCTTGCTCTCGGTCTCGCGGTACTCGCTGGTGGGGTCGCTGTCGGCGACGATGCCCGCTCCCGCCTGCACCGCCGCTTTGCCCTCGGCCAGCACTACGGTGCGGATCGTAATGCAGGTATCGAGATTGCCGTCATACCCGATGTAGCCGACTGCGCCACCGTACGGCCCGCGCTGCTGACCTTCGAGTTCAGCGATGATCTGCATCGCCCGTATCTTTGGCGCGCCAGTGAGAGTGCCAGCCGGGAAGCAAGCGCGCAACGCGTCAACCCCACTCAATTCTGGCTTCAAGCGGCCCTGTACTTCGCTGACGATGTGCATTACGTGGCTGTACTGCTCCACCTCCATCAGGCGGCTGACTCGCACGCTGCCAGGCACTGCCACACGGCCAATGTCGTTGCGGCTGAGGTCAACCAGCATGATGTGTTCGGCGCACTCCTTGGGGTCAGCCAATAGTTCGGCGGCCAGGTACGCGTCCTGCGCCTCGTTCGCCCCTCGTGGCCTGGTGCCAGCAATAGGGTGGCTGGTGATCGTACCATCCTGCACCCGCACCAGCATCTCTGGCGAAGCCCCGACGATAGCCGCCGCGCCCAGTTGCAGCAGGTACATATAGGGGGAGGGGTTGATCGCCCGCATTGCGCGGTAGACGTTGAGCGGCGATCCCGTGAACTCGCGTACCAGCCGACGCGAGGGAACAACCTGGAAGATGTCGCCAGCGCGGATGTACTCCTTCGCCCGCTCCACGTAGCTCTCATAAGTTAGCTGGTCTGCACTCTCCACCCCCCCTGCTGCAGCCTGCTGGTGGGCGGTGGGGGCAGGGGTGGCAGCCAGGTTGCCGATTAGCTGTGCCAGCAGGCTGTCTATCCTCCTGCTGGTCGCTTCGTACAAAGAGGATATGTCGCTGTCCGCCTCGAGGGTGAGGTGGCTGATCACCTGGATGCGCTGGCGCACGTGGTCGAAGGCGATCACCTCGTCGGCGAACATGAAGGCAGCCTCTGGCAGGTGCGTGCCAAGCGGGTGCAGCGTAGTCGGGCTGACTAGCTGCTCAAAGTAGCCAACCGCCTCGTAACCGAGGAAGCCGACTGCGCCGCCAGCAAAACGCGGCAGGCGCAAGCCGTCGGCAATGAGGAGCTTGTACTCACCCATCACCTGCTGGATTGCAGTTAGGGGGTCGCTGAATGGCTGCTCTGCGGTCGAACAGTAGCTATTACTAACAGCATCAAAGCTGATCGTGGTCGCCAGCCCCTTGTTGAGGTAAAGCACAGTGCGCGGGTTGCTGCCAATGAAGCTGTAGCGACCAACCCGCTCACCCCCCTCTACGCTCTCTAGCAGGAAGGCGTACTGGCTGTCGCTAGCGACGCGCAGGTAGGCAGCCACCGGGGTGAGCAGGTCGGCCAATATCTCGCGGCAGACTGGCACCCGCAGCTTGCCGCCGCCTGCTTCGGCAACCATCATCTCTACTTGTTCGCGGTCTGGATAGTGCATCATTGTCTCTCCACTATGCATTCAGCCTGAACCAACTGCCACCCAGCTTGCTCTCCTGTGTAGGGCGCGGGTTCCCTGCTCATCTGACCGCGGGCAAGGCGGCCAGATAGCGATCTACTTCTTCGAGCGTGTTGTAATGCACCATGCTAGCCCGCATCGCGCCGCTGCCAAACTCCTCAGCGTGCCGCTTAAAATAGCGGGGTGAATAGTAGTTGCCCACGCGCCCCTCATAGCCAGCGTCAGCTATCGTCTGCGCGATCTGCTCTGGGCGGTAGCCGTGCAGGTTGAAGGCAACTACCGACGTGCGCTGGGCCAGTGCCAACGGGCCGTAAACCTCTGCGTCGCCCCGCGCTTGCAAGCCAGCCAGGAAGCGGGCGGCGAGTAGCTGCTCATACTGCACGATAGCGTTCATCGCGGCCAGGTAGCAGGCGCGGTTGCTGCCATCGTCGGTCAACTTTGCACCGAGGTCGCGCAGGTACTCTAGCGTGCCAAGCAGACCGGCGATCCCCTCAAAGTTCTGCGTACCAGCCTCAAAGCGCACAGGGCGGTCGAACTTGCTGGCCTCCGAGTTGTAGGGGATGCCGCGTAGTTCGTCTTGCGCCGCCCGCTTCGCCCAGAAGAAGCCCATGTGAGGGGAGAACATCTTGTAGGCACTGAACACCGCTACGTCCACCCCGCTCGTCTTGAGGTTGATCGGGCCATGGGCAGTGCGCTGCACGCCGTCTACAAAGAGCATCGCGCCATGCCGCTGGCTGATCTCACCGAGGGCGGCCAAGTCGCGGACACAGCCGTTCGCGTTGCTAACCCAGCCCGCAGTGACCAGGGCCGCCCCCTGTATCTTCTCCTCCAACTCCGCCAGGTCGTAGCTGCCGTCGCGTTGGACATAGACCATCCTCAGGTCGAAGCCGTCGCGCTTGAGGTCGAGCCAGGTGGCTACGTTCGCGTCGTGGTCACCCTCCATAGTCACAATCACCGAACCTGCTGGCAGGTGACGAGCGAAGGCGCGGCTAAAGAGGAAGGTAAGGTTGGTCGCGTTCAGGCCAAAGCCGACCTCCTCCCAAGACTCGCCGCCGAGCAAGGTGCAGACCTCCGCCCGCGCCGCCTGCACCATCGCGCTAAGGCGTGCCTGCCGCTGGAAGGGCGCACCCTTGCCTGCGTTCATCGTTGCGTAGTAGCGCGAGATTGCCGCAATAGTCTGCTCCGGCACCTGCGCCCCCGCCGAGTTGTCGAATAGGATGCTACCACCCAGGTTCTCTGGGCGCAGGGCGGGGAACTGCTCGCGCTGACCCGCAAATAGCTTGATCAATAGTTCGTCGTTCAACTGCATATTCCTCCACCTTGCTCCCCACGTGAGGTGGGTTCGCGCTCAGGGGCAACAAAAAGCCCACGTCCCTAAACGTAAGGGACGCGGGCCAATAATGCCTACGTGGTGCCACCCTCGTTGGGCCGCAATGTTGCAGCCCCACTCTGCGAGTACCTAGCCGCCCGAAAATGGTGAGCGTCTGCTAATACCCCGCGCCCAGATAACGGTGGCGTTTCCGGCGCAGCCTACTTGCAGTCTCCCGCGTTCGGTGCGCGACTCCCGGTGCCATTCACTACCTGCTTGCGCGCCACCCTCGCACCATGCAGGCGGCTCTCTGGGCGCAGCTTCGACAGTTACTAGTTCCGTTCAAAGTCGTTGCTTCTTCACTTGAGGCGATTATACACCCAACGGTGGCTGGCTGTCAAGTTGGATTCGCGCTGCAAGGGTGGTACAATAGGAGCAACCCCAAGCCAAGAGGAGCGTGCCAATGTTCGTCATTACCTACCGCTACCACCTCGCGCCGGAGCGGGCCGCCGAGATGCTGGCCTTGCAGCAGCAGGCCCTGTCCCTCTACCAGCAGCACGTACCTTGCCGCTTCGTCTTCTTGCAGAGCCAGAGCGACGCGACAGAATGGCTGGAGCTAACCTGGTTCCCCAGTAAGGAAGCGCACGATGCAGCCTCAGCCGTGCTCAGCGGCAGTGAGGAGCTTCTCAGCATCTACAAACAGTTTAAGGCAATGCTCGATCCCGCTGAACAGAGCATGAACCAGCAGTATTTTGACGCAGCCTGGGTCGCGGGTGAACTTGACCCCGCCGCACCAGCTAGCAGGAGTTAAGCGATGATAACGCTTGAGCAGAAGATTAGCAGCCCAAACGGTCAGCAGCCAGCCAGCGAGCAAGTCGCGGTGGAGAACCCCGCCACTGGCAAGATTATCGCCCTCCTCCCTGTCGCCAACCCCCCAGCGGTGGCTGCCGCCGTGCAACGCGCACGCGCCGCCCAGCCTGGATGGCAGGCAATGGGCGTGGCGGGGAGGGCGCGGCTGCTACTTGCCTTCCGCAAGGTGGCGATGCGCCACAAGGGACGGATGATCGCTACTATCGTGGCGGAGAACGGCAAGCCGCGCAATGATGCGCTGATCGAGGTGCTGTACCTGGCCGACACCATCACCTACTACTGCAAGCACGCAGCGAAGTGGCTGGCCGATGAGCGAGTCGGCCTGCACCTGCTCAAGACCAAGCGCGCCCTGATCAGCTACCAACCCTTCGGCGTGGTCGGCGTGATCTCGCCCTGGAACTTCCCACTGATCCTAAGTGCGGGCGACACCATCCCTGCCCTGCTAGCGGGCAATGCGGTGGTGATCAAGCCCTCGGAGGTCACGCCGCTAGCCGCTATGCTGCTGGTGGAGTGGGCGCGAGAGGCGGGCTTGCCAGAAAACATCTTGCAGGTGGTCAACGGCTACGCTGAGACAGGGACGGCTTTGGTGGACAATGTAGACCTGATCGCTTTCACCGGCAGCGTCGCCACCGGGCGGCGGGTGGCAGAGCGCGCCGCCCAACGGCTGATCCCTGCCCTGCTGGAACTGGGCGGCAAAGACCCAATGATCATCCTCAAGGATGCTGACCTGGAGAGGGCGGCACGGGCTGCCGTTTATGGCGGGATGAGCAACGCCGGGCAGCTTTGCATCTCTATCGAGCGCGTCTACGTCGAAGCCCCGATCTACGACCAGTTTGTGGCGAAGGTGACGGAGCAGGTGCAGAAGTTGCGGGTGGGGGCTGACCCTGACGGCGCATACAATGTGGACATGGGGCCGCTGACCAATGCCAACCAGCGGGCCATCGTCGAGCGGCAGGTGGCTGACGCACGGGAGCGGGGCGCAACTGTCGTCACTGGCGGCAAGCGAGGGGCAGGAGCGGGCTACTTCTACGAGCCGACGATCCTGACCAATGTAAGCGACGAGATGCTGGTCATGCAAGAGGAGACCTTTGGTCCGCTGCTGCCGATCATCAAGGTAGCTGACGCAGCAGAGGCGATCCGTCGGGCCAACGACTCGCCCTTTGGCCTCAGCAGTTCGCTTTGGACGCGGGATGTGGCAGAGGGCGAGCGGCTGGCCGGGCAGATCGAGGCTGGTTCAACAGTAGTCAACGACGTGGTGGTTAACTACCTGATCCCAGAGGTGCCTTTTGGCGGGGTGAAGGAGAGCGGCATCGGCTACCGCCACGGTGGAGCAGAGAGCCTGCGTCGCTACACCCACCCCCATTCGATCATCGTTGATCGCTTTGGCCTCAAGCGCGAAGCGATCTGGTTCCCCTACGACAAGCTGACCGCCCGCCTGTTGCGTTGGGTGATGGATCTGCTCTATAGGAGGGGTTGATGGATTTTGAGAACCTGATCGAGCTTGAGCAGTTGGCCGCCCCACAGATGACCCAAATGGCCTACGACTACGTGAGCGGTGGCGCGGGCGATGAACTGACCTTGCGCGACAATCGGGCGGCCTGGCAGCGTTGGCAGTTGCGCCCTCGTGTTTTGCGCGACGTTTCGCGGGTCAACCTCGCCACTACCGTCCTGGGGCAGCCAATCCGCTATCCTGTGATCGTCGCCCCTACCGCCTTCCACCGCCTGGCCCACGATCAGGGCGAGCTAGCCAGCAGCCGAGCAGCAGCGGCAGCCGGGACGATCTTCACCGCCAGCACCGTCTCCACCTACAAAATCGAGCAGATCGTGGCCCAGGGAGCCAACACCTGGTTCCAACTTTACTGCTACCGCGACGCGGGGGTGACGCGCCAGTTGGTCGAGCGGGCGACCGCTGGGGGCTGCACTGCGCTGGTGATCACTGCCGACACCCCCTACGTCGGGCGGCGCGAACGTGATGTGCGTAACGGCTTTATTCTGCCAGCCGGGGTGGAGATGATGAACCTGCAAGATGTGAGTCTGGAGGATATGCCACGCACAATTAGTGGCTCCTCGCTAGCCACCTACATCGCGGGGCTGTGGAACCCGGCCCTCAGTTGGCGAGACCTGGCCTGGATTCGTTCACTGACCAACCTGCCCATCTTGATCAAGGGGATCATGACCGCCGAGGACGCACTGATCGCCGTCGAGCATGGCGTAGCGGGGATCGTAGTCAGCAATCATGGTGGGCGACAGCTTGACGGCGTGCCAGCAACGATTGATGTGCTGGCCGAGGTGGTTACTGCTGTGGCGGGCCGCGCTGAGGTGCTGCTGGATGGTGGCGTGCGGCGGGGCAGTGACGTGCTGAAGGCACTGGCTCTGGGGGCGAAGGCGGTGCTGGTCGGCAGGCCGATCATCTGGGGGCTGGCGGTAGGTGGCGAAGCAGGCGCACTCAGAGTGTTGGAGATGCTCTACAACGAGCTAAACCTTGCTCTCGCCCTGGCTGGGCAGAGCGATGTTAACAGCCTGGATGCGAACCTGGTGGTGGCCGCTCGCCACTAAAACAACCCTGCGCTGCCACAAGGTTTGCAAGAGAAGGTAGGTTGGCTGGTCGCGCCTGGCAACCCTGGCTACTATTGGGATAGACTTTGCAGCGGGGGCAAGGGAGATAGGTTAAGGCTATCAGCGTTGCCCCGCCACATCGTCATGGGAAGAGGAAGAGGAGGAATCTATCTGTGTTGGCGCGTTGACGCGCTATGGTTGGCTAGTTACTGCTGGCGGCGGGCCGTCGTCGGGATTGCTTGCTTGCCCACCGCCACAGCTTGGAAAAGAGGAAAGGCAGACAGGTTTGTACCTGCTTGTGCGTGTCCCACGGGAGCCTATCCCACCTGTGTAGCGTTGCTTGGATGTCCGGCCTCGGCTCTTGTCTGCGTCGTCGCTGTCTCGTTCGCACATTCATATGATACCAGTTTGGGGGCCGGGATCGTATCAAGTGCTTGACAGATGTATGTAAACTTCTTGACATTGCGTGTTTGTCCTCTTGCGCGGAGGCTGCGGGGGCTGGTCAGCGTTAGCGGGTCGGCGCGAGCCAGCGCATCTGCTCATGGTCGTCGCAAGCGTTGGCCTGCGGTAGCTTAAGGATGGTCTGCCCAAAGTTCATCACCACGCGACTGCGGTCGTCTTGACGGTTCATCTCGCGGCGGTAGAAGCTAGTTTGTGCGCGGGACTGCTGCCGCAGGCTGTTGAGGAAGATGTGGATGAAGTTAAGCACGGGGCTGTTCCCTTTCTGCGACATGGTTGCTGTTCCGTTCTGGTTCCGCGACAGTTGTTGCACCGTCGTCCACCTGGGAGTATTCTACCAACTGGGCGGCAAAAGCGGATCGGACGCAGGCTGTATCCCTCTCCACACCATAGTTGGCTCGCTTCTAGTCCTGAAGATGTAGGGAGCCAGGGCAAACAGCCGCACAACCGCGAACAGCCACGAAGATGTGCGCTTCCCCTGGCAGCCATGATGTGCTACAATGTGGCAGACGGATAGCAGCAGAGGTGATGAGAGGATGCAAGATGGCAGATGAGGGAGCAGCCAGCCCCGCCCTGGAAGGGGCTATTGAGGGGCTGTACGAGGATGAGGGGTTGCGCTCGAACTTGAGCGACGACGAGGCGAACATCTTGCTCGGCTGGGGCGAACAGCAGCTAACCGCCGCTGCTGACCCCGCTGCGGCGAAGGGGGCGGTGCAGGCCACGATCAAGGCGGTCAACGGCTTGGTGGGCGAACGGGCCAACCTTGATGGCAATGGTCTGGCGGCGGCAATCGCGGCGGTAGTCAGCAGCGCAGGCGGCATAGGCGATGGTAAGGCACTGGCGGCGGAGAGCTTGAAGCTGGATAATGCCACCTTCATCAACAAGCTGCTGCCCCTGCTCACTACGCAGGCCAGCCCGCCGCCATCGCCAGCCACAAGCAACCAGCAACCAGACCAACTGATCCAGGCGATCCAGGCTGCTGTCGCCAAAACCCAGGCGGTTGCGGCGCAAGCTAGCCAGGTGGAGGCGAAGGAGATAGCCGCCACCCCAGTGCGAACGCAGCCGCCACCGCCAGCCAGCCACCACCAGCCCAGCCTGCGCGAACGCCTGGGCGGCTGGCTCAGGAGAGGGAGAAGGTAGCCAGTGAGTAGCAGATCGCCAAAGCGACCCAGTCGCAAGGATCAGCCGGAGCAGCTTGATGTGCAGCAAGTGGTGCGGGCAGCGCAGAGTCTTGGCCTGCCCGCCTGGGTGTGGGCGGTAGTCGCTCTGCTCGTCGCCCTCGCCATCGCTGCCTTCCTCTTTGCCAGCAGCAAGCAGAACAAGCCGCTAGCTGGGCCGAACGCTACCGCCACCGCTGCCCAGCGGCCCACAGGCAATGACAGCGGGCCGTTGGCCGGGGGGCAGATTACAGTGGGCTTTACCCAGCCCACTTACCCAGAGAAGCCCGCCAACCACATCCACACCCTGGACACGAAGCTAACCGACTTCATCAATACGGCGCAGCAGAGCGTGGACATTGCAATCTACCAGCTTGACCTGCCGGATGTGACGCAGGCTCTACTTGACGCGAAGGGGCGCGGCTGCACAGTGCGGGCCGTGACCGACATTGACATCCTCAACGATCCGAAGGAGAACCCCAGCTTCAAGCAGTTGCAGCAGGTGGGGGTCAAGGTGGTGGGCGGCAACCCCAATGCGATCATGCACGATAAGTTCGTGGTCGTGGATGGGCAGGCGGTCTGGACTGGCTCGTGGAACTTCACCAACAACGACACCTTTCGCTACAATAACAACGGCCTGATCCTCAAGTCGCCCGCCCTGGCCGCCAACTATACTGTCACCTTCGAGAAGATGTGGCGCGACAACAAGTTCGGCGCACAGCGCAAGCCGGGTGGCACTACCCCGCAGTTGGTGATCGGCGGCGTGCCAGTCGCCAGCTACTTCGCCCCGGAGGACAATGTGGCCGAGAAGATCGTGGCGAAGTTGGAGGGGGCGCAGACTTCTATAGAGTTCATGGCCTTCTCTTTCACCGACGACAACATCGGGGCGACTTTGCTGGCAAAGGCGAAGGCGGGTGTGGCTGTGCGCGGCGTATTCGAGACGACCGGCTCTGACACACGCTTCAGCGAGTACGGCAAGTTGATGAAGGCTGGGCTGGATGTGCGACAGGACGGCAATCCCTACCTGATGCACCACAAAGTCTTCATCATAGATGGCAAGACGGCGATCATCGGCTCGTTCAACTTCTCCGAGAACGCCGAGAAGTCGAACGATGAGAATCTGCTGATCATAGACGACCCCGCCATTGCCGCTCAGTTCAGTAACGAGTTTGGCCGCGTCTACGAGCAGGCGCGCAATCGGGCGACGAAAGGCGTGGCTCCCACTGAAGGCAGCGGAGCCGAACAACCTTAATCTTACTCTACCTGCCAATCAAACCGCCCGGTAGAGGCTCTCTGCCGCGATGTAGGCGATCACCGCATCTGGTAGCTGGTAGCGGATCGAGAGGAGAGCAGCCACTCGGCGGCGTAGCTCGGTCGAACTGATGTCGAGCAGGGGGCCGTCGGTGAGGATGGTAACTCGTTCGTGGGCGGAGGGCAGAGCAGCGTACAACTGGCTGAAGTCGAGGCTGTTGCCAGGGCGGATCAGCCCAACCATGTGAGCCAGTTCGAGGATGCGGCCCGGTTCGCGCCAGCGAGTCAGTTTCGCCAACGCATCTATACCAATGATGAAGTAGAGTTCACTGTCTGGCATATCAGCGTGTAGGCGAGCGAGCAGGTCAACGCTGTAGGAGGGGCTACACTCCAGGTCGCGTTCACTAACCGCGAAGTGGGGATTGTCCTGTACAGCCAGGTGAGTCATTGCCAGGCGGTGGCGGACGGGGCTGGTGGGCCGATCTGCTTTGAGGGGATTGCCAGCGGCGGGGGCGAAGATCACCTGGGCCAGACCCAGGCGCACCCTTGCTTCCTCGGCAATAGCAAGGTGGGCATAGTGTGGTGGGTCGAAGGTGCCTCCCAAGATGCCGACTCTGCGAGGCGCGAGCGCAGTCACTTCAGCACGATCTCGGCGGCAGGGAACTCGCGGCTGACAGCGGCCACCACTGCCGGGCCGACTACCACGCTGGCTGCCGTCCAGTAGGTAACACGCAGTTTGAGACCGTTGATCGTAATGCTGTCCACGGTGGTCTGGGGGCTGGGGCTGACGGCGATCTGCTCGAACCCAGCCAGCACCTTGGTCACCCGCGCCAGTGCCTCGTCCAGCGGCAGGTGGTTGGTCGTAATCTCCAGTTGATCCTGCTGCAAGTTGTAGATGCTCTCGTTAGTCATGATCTCGTTGAACACCACGCTGTTCGGCACGATCACCTGCGTACCTTGCTCGGTACGCAGCAATGTTGTGCGCAACTCCACTGCCTGCACTGTCCCGCTCATCTCCCTGACCCGCACGCTGTCACCGATCCTGAAAGGCCGCTCGATCAGCAGGTAGAGACCGGCCACGAAGTTACGCAATACATCTTGCAAGGCGAGGGTAAGGGCGAGGCTGATCGCGCTGAGGAGGGTAAGCAGGCCGCCGCTGTCTACCCCGAAGATACTGAGGATGATCATGGTGCCGACTACTAGCAGGCCTACGCGAGCGAGGTTGCCAAGCAGGGTCGCCAGGTTGATGCTGAAGCGTCGACCAGCCAGCTTGAGGATTAGCCGCTGAACCAGGCGGGCCAGCAGGACGACGATCAGCAGCACCAATGCTGCCTTGAGCAGGTTGAGCAGCAGCAGCACAGCCTGGTTGCGGAGGTCGTCGAAGGTGGGCAGGGTCGAGGGCAAGAGGAGCCTCCTAGACGAGGGCCAGCACCTGCCGCAGGTCGGTGATCTCTGTCCCCTTCTGGCGGAAGGCAACCCCCACACGCTCGGCCTGTTCGCGGTGGCCGCGGCGGGGGTCATCATCCACAAAGACCGCCTCACTCGGCTGCACGCCAAGCTGCTGCACGATAGCGCGCAGCATATGCTCTTTGTCGGGGTTCCACTCGGCTGCCACATAGTTGAAGTAGGGTTCGAGCCGCCATGCCTTGAGCGCGCTGTTGATCGGGCTGGGGTGGTTCCAGGTGCAGAGGGCGACCAGCACCCCGCGCTCCTTGAGGGCAGCCAGCACCTCGCGCGCTTCGGGGTAGAGTTCTACGCGCTTGTCGTCGCTGCGGATGATCAACGTGCTGTCGTCAGCGGCGAAGCGCAGGCCATTGTCGCCCTCCATGTCAGTCGCCCCATTATCAGAGATGCCCACCCCATCCGGCCCCTGCCAGAGCGTCTCATCACCATCAAAGATCACCAGCTTGTAGACCAAAGTACGTCCCTCCCCACCTGTTTTGTGGCACCGCCGTCTGTGCTGCTATTATAACACCAAACGTACCCTGATCGTAAACACGTTTGCTGTTAACTTCACCGGGCGCAGGCGGCAAAGAAGTCACGCAGCACGCGACTGGCGGTCTCGTAGTGGGCCTGCTGCACGAAGATGTGGTCGGTGGAATAGGCAGAGACGACGTAGAGCGGCACCCCCGCTGCGGCCAGCAGGCTGGCAAGCGGGGCGAGGTAGCCAAACACGTCCAGTGGCACTGTCACGCGTAGGGTCAGCCGCCGCCAGCCCTCCTCCTGCCCCTGCTGCTCGAACTCGTAGCTGGCAGCCAACCGCCGCCACATTGCGCTGGCGAGCAGCACGCTGACCTCTTGTGGCTCGACCATGATCGCTAGCGGCTCGCCACTGTATTCGTCGCCACCGTACTCGGCGAGGGCAGCCAACACGGTGCCGCGTTTACTCAGCGGCAGCTTCACCAGCGTATACTCTAGTGCGTCGCTCTCCAACTGGGTGGCGGCAAACAGGGCGCGCAGTCTCGGCTCAAGCTCGCTCACTGCATCCTCCTTGCACCAGGCGCAAAACTACGCTGCCTCACCACCATGTCTGCTGCGCTCTTAATGGTTCAGGCCGCCGACTTCAAATCTTCATTGGTCAGCAGCAGCGGCGGGTGCTTGCCCTCGATCACCCCGCCGTCCACCACGCACTGGCGGATACCCTCCAGCGAGGGTATGTCGTACATAACATTGAGCAGTACTTCCTCAATCGTGCTACGCAGGCCACGTGCGCCGGTGCGCTGGTGCAGGGCTTTGTCGGCGGTGGCGAAGATCGCGTCGTCGGTAAAGATCAACTCTACCTTGTCCAGCAGGAAGAACTTCTGGTACTGGCGGATGATCGCGTTCTTCGGCTCGACCAGGATACGCATCAGCATCTCGCGGTCAAGCGGTTGCAGAGCGACGTGGATAGGTAGGCGACCGATGAACTCTGGGATCAAGCCGTACTGCAAGAGGTCGTCGGGGATCATCTGCTGCAAGAGGGCAGCAGACTGCTGTTCGCGCTCCAACTCGCTTGGCACGCGGCTGAAGCCCACCGACTTGTGCGCACCCACCCGCTTGCCCACGATCTCGTCCAGCCCCTCAAACGCGCCGCCACAGATAAAGAGGATGTTGGCGGTATCAATGGTGATAAACTCCTGGTGCGGATGCTTGCGACCTGTCTGCGGCGGCACGTGGGCAACCGTCCCCTCCACGATTTTGAGCAGAGCCTGCTGCACCCCTTCGCCGCTCACATCACGGGTGATCGAAGGGTTGCCACCACCCTTGCGTGCGATCTTGTCGATCTCGTCAATGTAGATAATACCACGCTGAGCGCGGGCTACATCGAACTCGGCGGCCTGCAAGAGACGCAGCAGGATCGTCTCCACATCTTCACCAACATAGCCAGCCTCGGTTAGAGCGGTTGCGTCAGCAATGGCAAAAGGTACATCCAGAATGCGGGCGAGGGTTTGAGCAAGCATCGTCTTGCCACTACCAGTCGGCCCGACGATCAGGATGTTGCTTTTTTGCAACTCCACGTCGTCGCCCGGCTTAACGTTGGCATTGACCCGCTTGTAGTGGTTGTAGACCGCGACGCTGAGTACCTTCTTGGCCCGCTCCTGGCCGATCACGTACTGGCTGAGCAACTCGAACAGGCGATGGGGTGGGGGCAGGCGGCGAGCGTTGAGGTCGTTCGGCTTATTGCCTTGCCAACCCTGCTTCTCCTCCTCGATGATCTCGCGGCAGAGTTCTATACACTCGTCGCAGATGTAGACCTCTGTTGGGCCAACCCGTTCGCTGCGCACATAGACCTCGGTGGGGCCGCTAGCGATTAGCTTGCCAACCTCATCCTGCCCCTTGTGGCAGAAGCAGCAATAGTAGTTGGGGGTAACAATCCGGCTGTTGTTGCCGCTGCGATTGGTCGGCATAGGGCTTTCCTCAATACTGGCGTTGGGCGGGTGGCGTGGTTGCGCGCACTTCTGTTCGTGCGAATTATACACCGTCTGATCCGCCGATGCAACTGGAACAGGAAGTGGAACAAAGCTAGAACAGAGCCGCCGCATTGCCACCACGCCTGACCCCGCTGCTGCTGGCTGGGTGCCACCTTCGCCTGCCAGCAACCTTTCGACCCCATATGGTACAATTAGACCAAACAGCGAGCGCATAGAGGAGGCCGAGATGGTAGCTGCGGCAAGCAAGGTGCAATGGCAAGAATGGGGGGCGGCTGCCTTCGCGCAGGCCGAGCGTGAGGGCAAGCCGGTGCTGCTGGCTATCAGCGCGGTCTGGTGCCACTGGTGCCATGTGATGGATCGCGGTACCTACGGCGACGAGCAGATCGCCGCCTACATCAACGCCCATTACGTGGCGATCCGAGTGGACAATGACCAGCGACCAGACATCAACGACCGCTACAACCAGGGTGGCTGGCCCACTACCGCCTTCCTCACTGCCGAGGGGGAGATACTGAGCGGAGCTACCTACCTGCCGCCAGAGCAAATGCAGCAGGTTCTTGAGCAGGTATATACCTACTACAGCCAGAACCGTGAGCAGTTGCGCGAGCAGGTGGCCGCCCTGATTGCCCACCAACAGGAGCATCTGGCCCAGCCAGGTGGCAAGGCTGATGCGCTACTCTCGGCGGAGATGATCGCCCAGGTGCTGAACGACGCAGGGCAACGCTACGACGCGCAGTTTGGCGGTTGGAGTGGGGGGGGCGGCACCAAGTTCCCCCACAACGAAACCGTCGCCCTCGTTCTCAGCCAATTCTGGCATAGCGGTGAACAGCACTGGGCGGCGGTGTTGCGTAAGACGCTCGACGGCATGGCTGATCAGGGGATGTATGACCACGTAGAGGGCGGCTTCTTCCGCTACTCGACCGACCGCCAGTGGCGCGTCCCCCACTTTGAGAAGATGGGCGAGGATCACGCGGGCCTGCTGCACAACTACGTTGCTGCCAGCCTGCTGCTCGACCCCCGCTACGGCACGGTTGCGCTCGATGCGATCCGCTACCTCGACAGCACCCTGACCGACCAGCAACAGGGCGGCTTCTACGGCAGCCAGGACGCAGACGAGGAGTATTACGCGCTTGACCAGGCAGGCCGCAGCGGACTACAAGCTCCTTACGTTGACCGGCGCATCTACACAGCCTGGAGCAGCGCACTGGCCGCCAGCTACTTCTTCGCCGCCGCTGCCCTCGACCGCCCACAGCTTGCCGAGTTTGCCCGCAAGACGATTGATCGTCACCTGCAAGAGCTACGCACCCCCGACGGTGCCATGTACCACAACCTCTCGCTCGCTGGTCTGCCGCTCGGCACGGGATTGCTGGACGACCAGGTGAGTATGGGTGAGGGGTTGCTCGCTGCCTACAGCTACACGGGGGTACGCAGCTACCTGCTAGCGGCCCGCGAACTGGCTGACTGGCTGGCCGCCCATCTGTACGACGCGGCGGGTGGTGGCTTCTACGACCGGATCGACGACGAGCCGCTGGGCAGATTGCGCTACCGCCTCAAGCCCCTGGCCGAGAACGCCCGCGCCGCAGACTTCCTGCTGCGCCTCTACCACCTCAGCGGTGACGAACGCTACAGCGCACTGGCCCTGGGCAGCCTGCGTGCCTTCAGCGAGGAATACCAGTCGCTCGGCTTCTTCGCCGCAGGCTATGCCACTGCCGTCGAACACGCCCTCAGCTATCCAACCCATGTCGTGGTCGTCGGCCCACCACAGGCCGCCGCCACTCGCGCTCTGACCCTGGCTGCCCTCGGCAGCTACCACCCCTGGCTGCTGGTGCAGACCCTCGACCCTGCCGACGCTGCCGACGCAGAGTTGATCGCCCAGGGTGGCTACCCGGCCAGCGAGGTGCCGCAAGCCTACCTTTGTGTCGGCCAGACCTGCTCCGCACCGATTGCCGAAGCGGTAGCCCTGCGCGAAGCTCTGGCTAAGAAGTAGAATAATTTGGCAGGGCAGAAAGGATGAGATGAAATGGATAGAAGCACATCGAAGCCCTCCACAGATGGTGTTCTGCTGCGCGAAGTGAGCGAAGCCGACCTGCCGATCTTCTTTGCCCAGCAGCTAGACCCAGAGGCAACCCAGATGGCTGATTTCCCCGCCAGAGACGAGGCTGCATTCATGGCGCACTGGGCCAAGATACTGCGGAACGAACAGGTGATCGCCCGCACCATTCTGTTCGATGGGGCGGTGGCGGGCAATATCGGCAGCTTTGAGCAGGACGGTCAGCGTCAAGTTGGCTACTGGCTGGGCAGGGAGTACTGGGCTAGAGGGGTTGCTAGCAAAGCCCTGGCCGTCTTTCTCGCTCAGCAAGCAACCCGCCCGCTCTACGCTCATGTTGTCAAGCACAACGTCGCTTCGCAGCGGGTGTTGCAGAAGTGTGGGTTCGCGCTCCTGCCTGAGGAGGAGGGCGACGAGTTCATCTTTATACTAGAAGCGTAGTGGCCACTATTGGCAGCTTGCTCATCAAACCTTGTTTAGCAGCAAAGGAGCTTCCGCGTTGAACAATCAAGACGAGACCTGGAGCATCTACGTGCCGATGGAGGGCGTGGTCGCTTACCGACGGATCAGCGAACCAGACGAGTCGGAGCCGATGGTCGTTGTCCGCATGGGCGAACATACAGTTAACGACTTGCTGCACAAGCGGGCGGCGGGTATGACTATCGGTGATGCGGTGATGAAGTTCAAGGAACTGCTGGTGCAGTGGGCTGGCGATGGGCTGGACGAGGCCCGCTACTATTGCGTCGGCGTGATGGCCGAGGTCACGCTGGCGGGCGAACTGAACGCGGTCGAGGTCGCCTTCCGCCGCCAGGTCGAGGGCGCACGCGAGGTGATGAACTAAGGGCGTTGCCGCAGCAACAGAATGGTAAAGGCAAACAGAGTAATGAACGACTTGCGTAGTCTGATAGTGACAGCAATGAGCGGGGTACTGATCCTGACCATGTTGCTGCTGATCGTGCAGCTATTTGTCAAGCTGACCCGCCTCTCCCGCACCGGCATCCGTACCAGCGGCAAGGTAGTGAGCATCAAGACCTGGAATACC
>Ga0123337_10002264_pt1 | contig 22233 bp, 23 predicted proteins | sample frozenSSSSmetaG_FD_89792 | JGI IMG/M metagenome (GOLD analysis project Ga0123337, IMG submission 89792) | Glacier valley bacterial and archeal communities from Borup Fiord, Nunavut, Canada, to study Microbial Dark Matter (Phase II) -... | ecosystem: Environmental > Aquatic > Freshwater > Ice >...
ACCTCGACCTACCGTGTCACCACCGTCGGCGGCCTGAGCCAGAACTACCCGACGCGGGGCGAGGCGATCGCCGCGATCAGCCGCAACACGCGCTGGAAGATCGCCGAGGCGGGCCAGCTCGAAGAGGGCGGCCACTACCTCGAGTTCAACTACCGGCTCGACACGACGCTCTTGCCGCGGCCGATGCAGATCGGCATCAGCGGCCAGCCCGACTGGCAGCTTCAGGTCAAGCGCACCAAGCGCATCAACTGATGGCCGCTCCGCGCTCGGATGCGGGATCGTCCGGACCCGCGCTCATGCCACGGCGCAGCCGCTGGGCCTGGATCGTCTCGACGATCGCCGTGCTCGGCGCCGGTCTCGTCCTCGCCTTCCTGCTCTCGATCGCGACCAACAGCCCCGCGCTCTACGAGCGGCACTACGTGTGGCTGTTCTGGGTCAACGTGGCGCTGGCGAGCACGCTGGTGCTGGTCATCGTCGTCGCCGCAGTGCGCCTGCTCTGGCGCGTCTCGCGCGGACGCTTCGGCAGCCGCCTGCTGCTCAAGCTCGCGGCGATCTTCGCGCTCGTCGGCGTCGTGCCGGGCGTGCTGATCTACGCCGTCAGCTACCAGTTCGTGTCGCGCTCGATCGAAAGCTGGTTCGACGTCAAGGTCGAGGGCGCGCTCGACGCCGGCCTCAACCTCGGCCGCGGCACGATCGACGCGATCGTCACCGACCTCGGCACGAAGACGCGCCTGGCGGCGGAGCGCCTCGGCGAGAGCGCCTCGTCGGCCGAGCCGCTGTCGCTCGAGCGTCTGCGCGAGCAGCTCTCGGCGCGCGAGATCGCGGTCGTCGGCAACGCTGGGCAGACGCTGCTCGCGACCGGCACCTCGACCTCGGGCCTGATGCCAGAACGCGTCTCGGCGCAGATGCTGCGTCAGGCGCGCACGCAGCGCGTCGTGAGCCAGGCCGAAGGCCTCGACGAGGACGCGACGGCGACCGGCAGCACGGCGCGGGTGCGCGCGGTCGCGATCATCCCGAGCACCAACTTCACGCTCGGCGAGCAGGAGCGGTTTCTCGTCGTCACGCAGTCGATCTCGCCGACGCTCGCCGCCAATGCGCTCGCCGTCACCAACGCGTATGCCGAGTACCAGCAGCGGTCGCTCGCGCGCTCGGGCCTGCGCAAGATGTACATCGGCACGCTGACGCTTGCGCTCGTGCTCGCCGTGTTCGGCGCGCTGCTGCTCGCGATCGCGCTCAGCAACCAGCTCGCGCAGCCGCTGCTGCTGCTCGCCGAAGGCGTGGCTCAAGTCGCGCGCGGCGACTTCCGCTCGAAGGCGGTGTTCGGCTCGCGCGACGAGCTCGGCGGCCTGACGCGCTCGTTCGCCGAGATGACCGAGCAGCTCTCGGACGCGCGCGAGCTCGTGCACCGCAGCGTCACGCAGGTCGAGGGCGCGCGCGCCAACCTGCAGACGATCCTCGACAACCTGACAGCCGGCGTGATCGTGTTCGACCGCCAGGGCGCGATCGACACCGTCAATCCGGGCGCGACGCGGATCCTGCGCTTGCCGCTCTCGGCCTATCGAGGACGTCGCCTCGACGAAGTCAACGGTCTCGGCGGCTTCGCGCAGGCCGTGTGGCAGCGTTTCGAGCTGCACGCCGCGAGCCCCGAGGCCGGCGAGCGCGACCACTGGCAGGACTCGTTCGAGCTGCAGACCGGCGGCGCCGACTTTGCCGGCCGCGAGCGCGACTCGATCACGCTGCTCGTGCGCGGCGCGGCGATGCCGCAGGGCGCGCGCCTGATGGTCTTCGACGACATCACCGAGCTCGTCTCGGCGCAGCGCGTCGAGGCCTGGAGCGAGGTCGCGCGCCGGCTCGCGCACGAGATCAAGAATCCGCTGACGCCCATCCAGCTCTCGGCCGAGCGGCTGCAGCAAAAGCTCGGCGGCAAGCTCGACGAGCCCGACCAGGCGATGCTCGACCGCTCGGTGACGACGATCGTCAACCAGGTGCAGGCGATGAAGGGCCTGGTCAACGAGTTCCGCGACTACGCGCGCCTGCCCGCGTCGAGCTTCGACGCGCTCGACGTCAACGCGCTCGTCGTCGAGGTGCTCGGGCTCTACGGCCAGGCGCAGGAGACGGGTCGCGTCAAGGCCGAGCTGGCCGCCGGACTGCCGCCGATCGTCGGCGACGGCACGCAGCTGCGCCAGGTGATCCACAACCTCGTGCAGAACGCGCTCGATGCCGTCGCCGACCAGGACGACGGGAGCGTGCGCGTGCTTACGGAGGCGGCGCGCAACGACAGCGGCGACATCCGCGCGGTGCGCCTCGTCGTCGTCGACAATGGGCCGGGCTTTCCGGAGAAGGTCCTCAAGCGGGCCTTCGAGCCTTACGTCACCACCAAGAAGAAGGGCACCGGCCTCGGCCTGGCCGTCGTCAAGAAGATCGCCGACGAGCACGGCGCGCGCATCCGCATCGCCAATCTCGGCGCGCCGGGCGGCGCGGCGAGCGACGAGGCGCCGAGCGAAATGCGCGGCGCGCAAGTTTCGTTATCATTTTCCAAACTCGCGGTGCCCGTCCAGGTCGCCGGGGCCGAGGCGGTCGCGACATCGCGAGTGCACTGAAAGTTCATGGCCACCATTCTTGTCGTCGACGACGAACTGGGGATTCGGGCGCTGCTGTCGGAGATCCTCGCCGACGAAGGCCACACGATCGAGCTGGCGGAGAACGCGGCTCAGGCGCGCGCCTGCCGCGAGCGCATCCGCCCCGACCTCGTGCTCCTCGACATCTGGATGCCCGACGTCGACGGCATCACGCTGCTGAAGGAATGGGGCTCGAGCGCGCAGCTCACGATGCCGGTGATCATGATGAGCGGCCACGGCACGATCGACACCGCCGTCGAGGCCACCAAGTTCGGCGCGATGGCCTTCCTCGAAAAGCCGATCACGCTGCAAAAGCTGCTCCGCGCCGTCGAGCAAGGCCTGGCCAAGCCGCCATCGCGCCTGCCGACCGCGCTCGGCGCGATGATGCCGAGCGACAGCGCCGGCCTCACGGTCGAGGTGGCGATGACGGGCGGCTCGATGCAGTCGATGCCGCCGGTGATGCTCGGCCCGCAGCCCGAACAGAGCTTCGACCTCGACCGGCCGCTGCGCGAGGCGCGCGACGCGTTCGAGAAGAGCTACTTCGAGTTCCACCTGGCGCAGGAGAACGGCAGCATGACGCGGGTCGCGGAGAAGACGGGGCTGGAGCGCACGCACCTGTACCGCAAGCTGAAGCAGCTCGGTGTGGATCTGTCGCGGAACAAGCGCAACGTCGCTTGAGGGGCGAGCGGTCGGTGCCGCGCGCAGGGCGACCGATATACTCGTCCGCTCGGCCAAGTAGCTCAGTCGGTAGAGCAGCGGATTGAAAATCCGCGTGTCGGTGGTTCGATTCCGCCCTTGGCCACCAGTACTTGATAGAGCCTTGTTCCTCAAGGACAAAGCTCTCAAGAGGGTCTTTCACCGGTCTGGGCGCAGCACATAGGTGCAGCACAAATGCCACTCACCGGTGACTTCCTCCAGCGCTCCAGACAGGGGACGACGCACTACTTCAGACGTCGCGTTCCCGAGGACTTGCGAGCGATAGTCGTGCGACGACAGCTTTACCGCTCACTTCTGACCTGTAGCTCGCGCGTGGTCATCGCCGCGGCACGAACGTGCCAGCGGGCTCGCGGTTGCTACCCGAAATCAGATTCTTGCGATCGATGCATCGTTTTCCGGTTGGCTAGTCAGTCGCGAACTCGCGAGCGTGGCAGTCTCGACGAAGAACCTTGGGGCTAGAGCGAGGCTGGGCGCGGCTCGGATGCTGGTTTGCACGATACGGAGATGCGCGAACTGGCAACGCGCCATGCCTCAGGGTCTAGCAGTGTTCCCGCGGACGGATGTTCTACAGGAAGTGACGCGGAAGACTCATCGTAAAGACGCAACCTGTTTCCGGCACGTCTCGAACCGTAAGGCTCCCACCTTCGTCTTCAACGGTTCGACGGGCGATTGAAAGGCCGAGGCCCAGCCCGCTCCTGTCGAAACTCCCCTGCGCGAAGGGCTTGAACATCTTCTCTGCAAACCCGGACGGCAGGCCGCCACAGTTGTCGGCAACGTCGATGCAAACACGATCTCCTTTTGTGTACGCGTGCAGTGTCACTTCCGTATGAGGGTGCGTGAACTTGAAGGCGTTCTGGAGCAGATTCACTAGCGCAGCCATGAGATGTTCGCGATTGCCCGCGACTGCGAGACTGGCGTCCACCTCGGGCACAACGAGTCCGCAGCCTCTCGCATTGGCTCCGAGCGAGGCAATGCTCTTGGCGTCGGCAATGAACGCAGCGAGAGGGAACGCGTGGCTGAGGTCCGAGTTGCCGGCCTTGGCCCGGACCTCTCCCAATGAACGGTCGAGCAGGGTCGTCAGGGCACCGAGGCTGCGCTTCACGAGAGCGCCCGTCGACCCGCCGACCGGAACCTTGCCGGATTCCAGAGCCGTGAACGCCATCGTCGCCGTCTGCAGCGAATTGCGAAGCTCGTGAACAAGAACGCCGAGGCGCTCGTTCTCACCGGCCACCTGCTGGCGCGAAATGCTCTCGTCACGCTGGGCGCTGAACTCGGTCACGGCGTCGGCGATGGCATTGTCCAGGCAGCGATTGAGCGTTCGAAACTGGTCGACGGAGAACGGGGCGTCGCGCTCGACGGCGAGGCCCGTGATGGCCTGGCATAGGTCGCCGTAGTCGTGAACGACTTGGTCGACCGTATAGCCGAGCTCATGGAGGGCATGGCCATGCGCCGTTGCTGAGACACCTATCAGGGACAGCGCAGTGCTGTCGCCGCCCGCGCTCCCGGAAATCCGTTCACCTTCTGACTCGTTACCCGCTCCCTCGGCCCGCAGCGTTTTCGTTAGCTGCTCCAAGAAAATCGGGATTCCGTTGGCCAGCTGTAAAGGCGTCGCCGCCCGTTGCGGCCGCTCGGCGACCATCGCAGTACATCGGGCGATGAGTTCGTCTCGATTGTTCGACAGAAAACTGTGCATCTGAAATCTGTCCTCGTTAACACTCAAACGTCAAAGCGAGCGGGCTATGCGCTGTATTGGCTATGAAGCACCCGAAGCGTTCCTTTTCCACCAAACGACTTGGGTTTGGAGTAAGCCCGAGCGCAATTGCCGGGTAGGACGGCAGGCTGACATTCGTCAGGTCGGCCTCGGCACATAGCTTGCCCACGTAGGCTCGCAGCCATCTGCCAATCCAACCACTCCTTTCAGCACGGTACGGTGACCAACATGCCCGACGAGACTCCAGAGTTACGAGTCTTGGTCATTGACGACAGCGTCGACAACGCCGAGGCGTTATGTCTTCTCCTCGCTGCAATGGGATGTGTCACGACCTCTGCTGTCGGCGGCCCGGAGGGGATTGCTGTCGCCGCGAAGTTCAGCCCTCACCTAGTCTTCATCGACCTCGAGATGCCCGGAATGGGCGGTTGCGACGTAGCTCGACAACTGCGAGCGAGTTACCCACAGGACGCCATGAAACTCGTTTGTTTGACAGGGCGGTGTCACTCGGACGACAAGCGCGCTTGCATGGATGCCGGCTTCGACGACTTCTTTTCAAAGCCAATTTCTCCCGAGAGCTTGACGAGAGTGGTGGCTGCGTCGAACGAGGCAGAGTTTGAGGACCATCGGCAAAGTCAGAAGCGGACATCTGAACCCAGCATGAGATAAATCCCCTCGGACCGCTACCTTCTGGGGGCAGTGTGCGACAGAGCCGGTCCCGATGATCTGAACAGATTCCTAAAATTTATAAGTGGATCCTGCGTGGGTCAGGCGGCTTCGGCCGAAGGCTGAGGCAGCGACGCGAAGTACACCCCGCCCGGGGTTCGAGCTCGATGGCTCGAGTGCGGCCGGTGGGTGTTGTGGAAGTTGATGTAGCGGTCGATGCCTTCTCGGGCGGCACTCACGGTCTCGTAGGCGTGCAGGTAGACCTCGTCGCACTTGATCGAGCGCCAGACTCGTTCGACGTACACGTTGTCGGCCCAGCATCCCTTGCCGTCCATCGAGATCGACAGCCGACACGCCAGCACCTTGCGGCTGTGCCAATCGATGGCGCCCGTCAGGTAGACGAAGCCGCGCGCCATCGGGATGTGGCTGATGTCCATCGCCCAGAACGGCAGCGCCAGATGCAACTCGTCATTGCGACGCATCAGCTCGAGGTCAGCATCGCTGTTCGGCTCGCTGGCGCAGCACACAGAGCCGCGGCGTCATGCTGCTGCGCCAACTCGGTCAGCGTCTTGTCCCCACGTACGGCGGCCAGTGCCACCTTTGGCCTTGAATGACTCCGAGTGCGTCCGCCGGGGTCTTCTGCGCTCATGCTTGCTCCAGTTCTCACAGGCGATGTCCTCGCCTTCAGAAGCAGTGCCCACCCTCATCGGACTGTTCGGTTTTGCAGTCCAGCTCTTTGCACCACTTCTTCCGAAATCGAGACGTGTTGCCTGCCGTGTGACGCGTGAATGCGGCGTTAGCCGTAACAGCGGTGATTGCGTTCGGAAATGGCCGTTCAAAAATCCTACAACTTATCGTTCCTTCGTCTCACAACCCTGGCAACTGCTCACGTCTAAATTCGTTCGGGTCGTTCACCAGCAAAAGGTGAATCCCAACCCAATTCATGATTACGCAAGGAACCCCATGAAACAACCGGTTGCATACGAAGACGCGGTGGATCTGCTGGATGCAGATCACATCGCCGTCAAGAAGATGTTCATCGACTACGGCGCCCTGTGCGAGGACGGGGCGGCGGCCGACCACAAGCGCGCTCTAGCCGAACGTATCTGTCAGGCACTGACTGTTCATGCGCAACTCGAGGAAGAACTTTTCTATCCCGAGGTCCGCAAGGTGATCGGCGCTGACGACCTGATGGACGAGGCACTCGACGAGCACGCCCACGCTAAAAATGTCATCGCCCGCATTCGGGCAATGAAGGCGACGGACGCAGCCTACGACGCAACTGTCACGGAACTAGGGGCGCTCATTGATCGACATGTGCTGGAAGAGCGCGAGCAAATGTTTCTCAAGGCGCGCCAGGCCCCGCTCGATCTACGTGGGCTGGCGCTACCGCTGCTGAAGCGAAAGCGCAAGCTGACCCAGAAGACAACCCCACCAACTTCGAAGGAGACCGCGTGAAAGCCCTCGTCTACAACGGACCCCACGATGTTTCGGTCGACAACGTGCCGGATGCAAAAATCGAGCGCTCCACCGATGTGCTGGTGAAGGTCACCAGCACCAACATCTGCGGGTCCGACCTTCATATGTATGAAGGCCGAACCGGCATGGAGCCGGGCCGGATCCTGGGTCATGAAAATCTGGGCGTCGTCATCGAGGTCGGCGCTGCTGTTGACCGCGTCAAGGTCGGTGACCGAGTCTGCCTGCCGTTCAATATCGGCTGCGGATTTTGCGCAAATTGTGAAAAAGGCTTGAGCGGCTTTTGTCTCACCGTCAACCCTGGTACCGCGGGCGGCGCTTACGGATTCGCCGGCATGGGGCCGTACAGCGGCGGCCAAGCCGAGTTGCTGCGCGTGCCCTACGGCGATTTCAACTGCCTGGTGCTGCCCCGCGACTCGCAAGAAAAGGAAAATGACTACGTGATGCTGTCGGACATCTTCCCGACCGGCTACCACGCGACCGAACTTGCCGGCGTACAGCCGGGCGAGAGCGTCGTCATCTACGGCGCCGGACCGGTCGGTCTGATGGCGGCCTGCTCGGCGGTGCTCAAGGGCGCCAGCCAGGTCATGGTGGTCGACACCCACAAAGACAGGCTGCAACTCGCCGAGAAGCTGGGCGCCATCGCGATCGACAACACCGAGGGCGACGGCATCGAACGAATCATGGAGCTGACCGGCGGCCAGGGGGCGGACCGCGGCTGTGAATGCGTGGGGTTCCAGTGCTGCAACATGCACCGCGAAGAGGTTCCGAACCTGACGATGAACAGTCTCGTTCAGACCGTGAAGGCCACAGGTCGGATCGGCGTAGTCGGCGTCTTCATCCCGGAGGATCCTCACGCCCAAGACAAGCTTGCAAAGAAGGGCCAAATCGCTTTCGACTTCGGTCAGTTCTGGATCAAGGGGCAAAGCATCGGCACCGGTCAGGCGAACGTGAAAGCCTACAACCGCAGGTTGAGTCGGCTGATCGAGCATGACAAGGTCAAGCCGTCTTGGATCGTTTCGCACGAACTGCCGCTTGAGCGCGCACCCGAGGCTTACAAGAGCTTCGACAAGCGCGAGAAGGGATGGACCAAAGTCATTCTCAAGCCTTGAAAGTGGTGGAGGCGCCCGCAAACAGACTTCGATGTTGTGGGCATCGCCGCAAAGCATCCAGTCAGGGCAGAGGGAAGTCCGGCGCTCAAGGCCGCGGACTGGATTCTTTGGACGATTCGCACTCGACGTCGGCCGGATGGATCCAGGCGTCGTGCGCAAGCGGCGGTCGGTCGTGCTCGCGCAATGTCGGTGGTGTGATTTCCTATGAGAGATCGACAGAAGAGCGATAACTTTTGGATTAACTTTTGGCGTCCGATGTCATGAATCCTGGGGACTGACATCGAGCCCTTGGCCACCAGACAAGACTGCTGGCGGTTCCGACAACTCAAGTCAGTTCGGTCTCGATCCCTAGATGTCCGACCGAAGAAACCTTCGCACCGCCTCCGCGAACCGATCCGGCTGCTCCACATGCGGCGCATGCCCCGCTCCCGGAATCACGATCAGCCGGGCGTTCGGAAGCTGATCGAGCAAGGTCTGCGAGACGCCCATTCCAGTCACGCGATCGTCCTCTCCGCAAAGGAGCAGTGCTGGCTGCCCGATACCGCCCAGCCATGGCCGCGCGTCGGTCTTGGCGATGGCTCTCGCCACCGCCATGTAGCCCGAGGGCCGCGCCCGCCGCATGTGCCGAGCGATCTCCTGGATGACTTCGGGCGTGGCGTTCCGACCGGCGATCTCGCCCGCACGTTCGACGCTGCGCGTGGCCAGATCGTTCGCCAGCCCCTCCCGATGGCGCAGCCAGCGCTCGCGCTCTTCCAAGGTCGATGAAGCCCTGCCGAGCGTGGCATCGGCAAGGACGAGCGAGGTGACGAGCTCCGGCCGCGCGCGAGCGAGTGCGAGCGCCGTCAGCGCGCCGAACGACACGCCGAGCACGTGGGCCGGCTGCCCGTCCAGCACGTCGGCCACGTCGGCCGCGATGGCGTCGAGGCCGGCGCCGGTCGGATCGGGTGAGTCGCCGTACCCCGGCAGATCGGGCGCAAGGCAGGTGAACTCGCCGCCGAGGCGTTCCATCTGCGCCGACCAGGCCGTGGCGCTCGCGCCGATGCCGTGGAGGAGCAGGAGCGTCGGCCCCTGGCCGGCGCGCAAGACATGCAAGCGGGTCATCGCGGTCACACCCCTGTCAGCTCGCCACCGTCGACGAGCCAGCCCGAGCCGGTGACGAAGCGCGTGGCGTCGCCGCAGAGCGACGTGACCAGGCGGCCGAAGTCTTCGGGTCGGCCGACGACGCGGTCCTTCACGCCCAGCTCGCGCGCCCGTGCGGTGTCGTGCGGGCCGGCGAACATGGCGTTGATCGTGACGCCTCGCTCGGCGAGCGCCGGCGCCGCGCTCTTCGCCCACGCCCAGAGCGCGCTGCGGGCCGCAGCCGACAGCGACAGGAAGGGCTTGGGTGCCTTCACGCTCGTCGACGAGACGATGACGATGCGACCCCATCGCGCTTCGCTCATTGGCACGCGCACCGCGTTGATCAGTCGCACCGCCGGATAGAAGGTCGATGCGAACGCCGCCGCGAAGTCGGCTTCGCTCGCGTCGAGCGGCAGGACCGGTCGCGGGCCGGGCGTGTTGACGATGGCGATGTCGAGCCGACCGAAGTGGCTCAGGGCCGCGTCGACCGCGCGTTGCGCAATGTCCGGGTCGAGCAGGTCGCCTTCGACCGACACGCAGCGACCGGCGTGCATTCGCGCAAGCTCCGCGAGCTCGGTGCTCGCTCGTGCGCTCGCGACGACGAGCGCGCCTTCGGCAAGCAGCGCTTCGGCAGTGGCGCGTCCGAGGCCGCGCGACGCCCCGGTCACGAGCGCGACCCGGCCGCTCAACCCAAGATCCATCGCGAGACCCCGCCCCTAGAATGTTCCATACAACGAGCCGCCCTTCGGCTGGTGCCGTGTCCGTCCATCGTCGATGTCATCGATTCCCAGTCTGGTTCGCTCGGAAAGTCTGGCTCAGCAGGGCTACGACACCATCCGGCGCGCCATCCGCGACGGCAAGATTCCGCGCGGCCAGCTGTTCTCCGAAAGCTCGCTCGCTGAATCGCTCGGCGTGTCGCGCACGCCGGTGCGCGAAGCGCTGCTGAACCTGTTCCGCGACGGCGTCGTCGAGATCGTGCCGAAGCGCGGATACCGCCTCGTCGAGCTCGACGAGGCCGCGATCAGCGAGATTCGCCTGCTGCGTGCGGCGCTCGAGCAGCTCGTCGTCGGGCGCCTGTGCGAGACCGCCACGCCGGCGCACATCCGCGAGCTGCGCGCGATCCTCAAGGGCAAGGGGCGCAGCCAGGAAGACATGTACAGCATCGACGAAGCCTTCCACATCCGGATGGCCGAGATGGCCGGGCTGCTGCAGATCCGGCGCGAGCTGCTGAGCGTGCGCGGCAAGATGTACCTGATCGCGAGCGGCACGCAGGTGGCCTCGATGCGCAACGACAAGGTCGTGCGCGAGCACACCGAGCTCGTCGATGCGCTCGAGCGGCACGACTGCGTGGCGGCCCGGCGTCTCATCACGGAGCATGTGGAGCGCTCGATCGATGCCTTCGCGATGGCTCGGGTCCAGCTGTCCGAGCAGCCTCGGCTGAACCGGCTCTCGTGAGCTCCGCGTCGCAGATGCAGCGGTAGTAGCGCTCGTTGGCCCAGCCGCTGGCGCGGGCGAAGTACATCAGCGCCATCGGGTGCGCGCCGGCCAGCCAGAGCGCAGCGACGTCCTGGTCTTGGACGGCAGCACGCGTGGCTGCATCGAGCATCGATGCCGACAGCACGGCCGCCGGATCGGCTGCGAACGCGTCCCGACGATGCCCGCGGGTGATGTCGATCAGGAACTGCGTCAACGTCGCCGCGCTCATGCCGTGTCCCAGAGAAGCTGGTGCACGCCGCTGTCCCATCCAGGCGCGTACGCGATGTCGGTGACGATCCTCGGCCGCGCCGGATGCATTGCAGCGGCGACCGCGATCCAGTTGCGGATCTCGTGCGTTCCGTTGCCGGCTGCGTCGAGCACCGAGTCGGAATAGGCGCACGCGCGGTCGAGATCGCCGGCAGCGAGCGCGCCGAGGAATGCGCCGTCGAAGGCAGGATCGTTGCGCTCCATGCCCGGCGCGCCGACGGTGTGCGAGATCCCGCCGGTGGCGAGCAGCGCGACGCGGCGGCCGAGCGTCGACGTCGCGAGTGCAGCTGCGACGGCAGCGCCCAGCGCGCGGCAGCGCGCGAGCGTCGGCAGCGGGGCGAAGATGCTGTTGACGATGATCGGCACGATCCTGACGTCGTCGGCGATCCCGAGCTGAGCCAGGGGCAGCGTGGTGCCGTGGTCGAGACGCAGCTCGCTGGAGTGGGCGGGATCGAAGCCGGCGTCGTAGAGCGCGCGCACGAGCGCATCGGCCAGCTCCGGATCGCCAAGTCGCGTCACCGGCGCGAGCTTGAACTGCGGCTCCGGGAACGCGGCGTGGCTCTCGCCCACGCCGATCAGGAAAGCCGGCGCGAGTCGCGGCTGCAGATTGACGATGTGCTCGCTCGTGAACACGACGACCGTCTCGATGCTTGCGTCGGCAAACGCCCGGCCGAGCTGTGCGAAGCCGGCCGTCGTCGCCGCGCGATGCTCGCTCGACGCGCGCTCCGGCCAGCCGGTCATGTAGGGGAAATGGACGGTCGCGGCGGCGAGCATGACGTCAACCGTTAGAAGAAGACGCTCAGGCCTTGCTCGCCGAGCGCCTGCCGGTCGAGCACGACGCGGCGCTTGCGCAGCCTGAACCCGCCAACGACGCAGACGAGCTCGTCGGTCCGTCCGCCGCTGAACTGCTGCTCCATGTTCCACCGGTACTGCAACAGCAGCAGATTGGTGCGCGCGATCACGACGTCGCCTTCACGATGCGCGTCGACGACCTGCACGAAGTAGCGCAGGCGCGACGGCGGCTGCTCGACCCACGACTGCTTGCTCTCGAGCTTGGCGACCCGCGCCTTCAGCAGCATGAGATCCTCGTCGTAGTAGCCGAGCTCGTCCTCGCGCGTGACGAATCCTTCGAGCGTCGACGTGGTGACGGGCACTCGGTACGAGATCGCCGGGTCCATCGTCTCGAGCCAGTCGCGGTAGCGGCGGTCCTGCAGCAGCAGGACCTCGCGCCGGTAGAACGCTTCGAGCTCCTGCCACAGCGCGACGGTCGACGCGTCGATGGTCATGGCGCCGGGTCGGCCATCACGGTGGCGTAGTGACGATAGAACGCGCGCTGGTTGGCCTCCGTCATCAGCATGTCGCTGCTGCTGCCGGGGAAGGGCGGCCCGTAGCGCTCGGCCGTCGGCGCTTCACGGCCGAGGCCCATGCGGTAGGTGAACTTTCCTTGCCGGCCGATGTGGCCGCGCAGCGCGTCCTGCACGCTCTGCCAGATGTCGCCGTCGTCCTGCTCGAAGATGCCGCCGGGGCCGAAGGCGAGCGAGTACTGGCGCCGGACGGCGGCCTTGAGCTCGGGCGGCAACGCCTTGTCGACGATGCACCAGGAGTGCACCTCGATCTTGTCGACGCCCCGCGGATGCCACACGCGAAACGCGCGGAAGCGGGCGCTGTCGAGGAACGACATGTTGGGAAAGATCGTGCCCACGCCGATCGGCACGAACGCCTCGGCCGCCTCGCCGTACCTGGCGACCAGCTCCGAGCGCATCTGCTTCATGAAGCCGTCGTACTCGGTTTGCACCGCGGTGCCTTGCTGCGCGCCGCCGCGCTCGCTGCCGATCGAGTGGCCGTTGCCGGTCTGGATGCAGTAGCCGTTGTTGGTGAGCTGGCTGCGAAAGCCCATGTCGATGCCGGCGCCGTGCGTCGAGGGCACGTGGTAGTGGTCGCCGGCGAAGTTCTCGGCCGGGATCTTCCAGTTGACGCCGATCGTCCACCTGTGGACGCCGCCGATGGCCTCGGTGCCGCCGTCCATGCGCGAGAGCATGAGCTCGAGGTAGAACGCCATGTCGCCGAGATACGCGCGCAGCGTCGGCGCGTCCGGGTCCCAGCTCGCGAAGATCATCCCGCCGAAGGTGTCGACGTGCGGCACTTCGCGCAGTCCGTGCTGGCTGCGATCAAGGCTCTCTCCGTAAACGTCGTTGATCCGCGGCACGGCGATGAGCTCGCCCTCGGTGCTGAAGGTCCACGCGTGGTACGGGCACTTGAAGAACCGGGCCGTCCCGGAATCGACGCGGCAGACCTTGGCGCCGCGGTGGCTGCAGCTGTTGAGGAAGGCGCGGAGGCGCCCCGTCTTGTCGCGCACGACGATCACCGGGTCCTCGCCCATCGTCGTCGTGAAGAACGATTGCTTCTCGGGCAGCGCGCTCTCGTGCCCGAGGTAGAGCCAGCACTTCGCGAAGATGCGCTCCTGCTCGAGGCGATAGAAGCCCTCGTCGACGAAGAGCCTGCGGTCGACGGCCGAGCCGTCCGCCGCCATGAGATCGCCGGCGGCGAAGGAGGCGATGCGCGCATCGGCGCTCACGAGCGGCGGCAGCGGCGTCTTGTGGGCCTTGGCGCTCGTCACGGGTTTGTCGGTGTCGGCCATGCGGTTCGCGTCGAGCGTGTCGTGCGGGTCAGGCGCGCGGGCCGCGCACGGCCGCACCGCCGTCGAGCGCGAGGATGGTGCCGGTGGCGGTGCGAGAGCACGCGTCCGACGCGAGAAAGACATAGGCGCCGGCCAAATCGTCGGCGCTCGGCAGGACCTGCAGCGGCATCTGGCTCGACCCGGGACCGGTGTTGCTCGCTTCCTGGCCGAGGCTGTCGAGGCCGCGCAGCCCTGTCGGCACGTAGCCGGGCGCGACCGCGTTGACGCGGATGTCCGGGGCCAGCTCGAGCGAGAGTTGTTTCGTCAGCCCGTTGACCGCGTGCTTGGCGGCGACGTAGAGCGGGCCGCCGAAGCCGGCATGGGTGCCCGAGACCGAGCTCGTGAAGAGGATGCAGCCGCGCGCTTCGGCGAGCGCGTCGGCAGCGGCCAAGGCGCCGAGCAGATAGCCCTTCACGTTGACGGCGAAGAGCTCGTCGAACGCCGCGTCGAGCTCGTTGGCCGAAAAGGTGCGCAGGGCGCGCCGGTTGTCGTAGAGGCCCGCGTTGCCGACGAAGATGTCGAGACGGCCGAAGCGGCTCAGGGCCAGGTCGACGGCGCGACGGTTGTCGTCGGCGGAGCGCACGTCGCCGACGATGCTGGCGAAGGAGCCCGACGCGAAGTCGCTTCCCTGGCTCGACGCCACGCGATCGAAGGCCACGACGTTCGCGCCTTCAAAGAGGAAGCGCGCCGCGACCGCGTGTCCGATCCCGCTCGCGGCTCCGGTGATCAACGCGGTCTTCCCCGCCAGTTGAAGCGACATGAATCGTCCTGGTATCGGCGTCGAGCGAATCTTCGATCGACGCCTAGTATTCTAGCGTAGTATGCTACGAGCAGTCACAGAGGCACATCCTCGAACGGAGTTCGCATGACGAGAAGTTTGTTGGGTCTGGTGCTGGCACTGGCGTCGACCGCGGTGTGCGCCGAAGTGGTGGTCGGAGTGTCGGTCAGCGCGACCGGCCCGGGCGCGTCGCTCGGCGTCCACGTGGCGAAGGCGATCGCGCTCCTCCCCAAGACGATCGGCGGCGAGGCCGTGCGCTACGTGGTGCTCGACGATACGAGCGACCCGACGGTCGGCGCGAAGAATGCGCGCCGGTTCGCGGTGGAAGACAAGGCCGACGTGATCATCGGCTCGAGCACGGTGCCGGTGGCGCTGGCGCAAGGTGCGGTCGCGAACGAAGCGCGCATCCCCTTCATCGCCCTGTGCCCGATATCGATCGACGCGGCGAAGCAGACCTACCTGTTCGCCGTGCCGCAGCCGATCCCGCTGATGGTCAGCGCGGTCGTCGAGCACATGCAGGCCAACAAGGTGAAGACCGTCGGCTACATCGGCTTCGCCGATTCGTGGGGCGACGCGAACTACAACGCCCTGAAGAACAGCGGCGGCCCGGCCGGCCTCGACGTTGCCTCAAACGAGCGCTACGCGCGCGGCGACACGGCCGTCACCGGCCAGATGCTCAAGGTGCTGGCGTCGAACCCGGACGCGATCTTCGTCGGCGCATCGGGCACGCCGGCCGATCTGCCCCAGCTCGCAGCGGTCGAACGCGGCTACCGCAAGCAGATCTATCACACGCACGGCGTGGTCAACCCCGACTTCATCCGCCTCGGCGGCAAGAGCGCAGAGGGGGTGATCGCGCCCACGGGTCCGGTCGTCGTCGCCGAGCAGCTCGCCGCGAACGACCCGCTGAAAGCATCCGGCCTGCAGTTCCTCAAGCAGTACGAAGACGCCTATGGTGCAGGCAGCCGCAACGCGTTCGCGGCTTACGCGTGGGACTCCGGCGGCATCATCCAGGCCGCGCTGCCCGTCGCGATGAAGACGGCGAAGCCGGGCACGCAGGCATTCCGCGATGCCCTGCGCGACGCCATCGAAACCGGCAAGGACGTGAAGGGCACGCACGCGATCTACAACATGAGCCCGACCGATCACTACGGCGTCGACAAGCGCGCCCGCGTGCTGGTGAAGGTCGACAACGGCGAATGGAAGCTGGTCCGCTAGAGCCAGCCACGCCGAGACACGGAAAGACGAGACAACCATGAGCGGATTCAAGGTCACCCGCATCGCAGACGCGGAACTGGTGTCGTACGGGCCGCAGAGCGACCTGCGCGTGCTCGTGGGCGACGCGTCGGGAAGCACGCCCATCCGTGCCGCGCTGCAGACCTGCCAGCCCGGCTACGTCGTGCCGTACCACTGCCATCCCTACATCGAGTACCTGATCGTCATCGATGGCGCCGCCACCTTCACGATCGAAGCCGACGGCGTGCAGACCGTCGAGCTGCGCAAGGGCGACACGGTCGAGCTGCACCCCGGGGTGTGGCACGCGTTCACGACGTCGTCGACGGAGGTGACGCGTCTGCTCGGCATCCACGTCTCGTCCGAGCGCATCGTCAACTACAAGCCCGGCGTGAAAACCGACGCACGGGGCTTTCGCGTCGGCGAGGACACCGCCGTCGCCGAATCCGCCAATGGGGCTTAGCCGGGCCGCGCAGCGTTAGCCGGCAACGCATGGCGACGTTCGAGCTGGCACTCGTCGGCTTCGGGGCCATCGGCCAGGAGCTCGCGCGGGTGCTGCGAGCGGACGCGCATCTGCGGATCACGCAGATCGTGACGACGCCGCAGTCGATCGAGCGCGTCCGGAGCATCGCGGCGCAGTTGGCGCCGCACGCGCGCGTGCTGGACGCGGTCGACACGTCGCCCGGGCAGCGGCCCGATCTGATCGCCGAATGCGCCGGCCATGCGGCCATCGCATCGCACGTCGTCCCTGCACTGGGGTCCGGCATCCCTTGCGTGGTGGCGTCCGTCGGCGCCCTCGCTGAGCCCGGCCTGCTCGTGCATCTGGAAGACGCCGCGACGCGCGGCCGGACGCGGGTGCAGCTCATCTCGGGGGCTATCGGCGCACTCGATGCACTCGACGCGGCGCGCATCGGCGGTCTGGACCGCGTGCTCTACAGCGGCCGCAAGCCGCCGCGCAGTTGGGCCGGAACGCCTGCGGAGCAAGTGTGCGATCTCTCGCGCCTCGTCGCGCCATGCGTCGTGTTCCACGGTAGCGCACGCGAGGCGGCGATGGCCTTCCCGAAGAACGCCAACGTGGCCGCGACGGTCGCCCTGGCCGGCCTCGGCCTCGACCGCACCGAAGTCCGGCTGATCGCCGATCCTGGTGCCGAGCGAAACGTCCATCGGCTGCAAGCCTGGGGCACGTTCGGGCGACTGGAGCTCGAGATGGAGAACCTCGCGCTGCCGAACAATCCCAAGACGTCGGCGTTGACGGTCTACAGCCTCGCCCGGGCCGTGCGCGGCACCTGGGCGCACCTCGGCTTCTGACGGTCAGGCCGCAACGATCTCGATGCGACGCCCCTCGCTTCGTGCGTGGCGCGCGCGCAGTTGCCCGCATCCGGCCTGCACGTCCTGCCCCGCCGACTGGCGCAGCTTGGTGAGGACGCCGCGCTTGTGCAGGTCGCGCGCCATCGCCAGTGAACGCTCCTGCGCCGGCCGAGCAAGGGCCAGCCCGTCGACCGCGTTGTACGGAATCAGGTTCAGCACCGCGAGCTTGCCCGCCAGAAGGCCCACGAGCCCCTCGATCTCCTCGTCGGTGTCATTGACGCCATCGAGCAGCGTCCACTGCACCTGCATTGGATAGCCGGTCGCTCGCGCATAGCCTTCGCCGAGCGCGACCAGCTCATCAGGCGCGATCACCGGCGCCCGCGGCAGCAGCCGCGCCCGCAACGCCGCATCCGTGCTGTGCAGCGACAACGCCAACGCCGGCTTCACGCGCCCCTCGCCCAGCCGCTCGAACAAGCGCCGGTCGCCCACCGTCGACACGACCAGCTGCTTGTGGCCGATGCCGCCGCCGGTACCGAGCAGGTCGATCGCATCGAGCACGGCGTCGAGGTTGTGCGCCGGCTCGCCCATGCCCATGAAGACCACCTTGGTCACGGCGCGCAGGCTCCGTGCGAGCGCGACCTGGGCGACGATCTCCGCGCTGCCGAGCTGGCGCTCGAGGCCGCCGATTCCGGTCATGCAGAAGACGCAGCCGACGGCGCATCCGACCTGGCTCGACACGCACAGGCCGCCGCGCGGCAGCAGCACCGACTCGAGCGTGCGGCCGTCGGCGAGACCGACGAGGAGGCGGCGCGAGCCGTCGGCGGCGGGATGCTCGGAGCGCAGCGTTGCCAGCGCCTGCAGCTCGGCTTCGAAGGCAGGCATCGCGTTGCGCAGGGCGAGCGGAAGGAAGTCTTCCGGGCGCCGCGGTCCGCTGGCCTGCGACTCCGCCCGCGCCCACTGGCGCAGCACGCGCTCCTCGTGCACGGGCCGCGCGCCGAGGGCGCGGAGTCGGTGACGGAGGGCGTCGATGTGCATGGCGGCGGAGGTGGAGCGGCAGTGTAGTGAGTCGTTCGCGATGCCCGTGCCGCGACGGCTGCCGCCGACCGAGGCAACATCGCGACCATGAGCGCGTTCTCCGCCCCCGAGCATGCCCTGCATGCGCCCGCTTTCGAGATCTTCCGCGGCGATCGCGTGCCGTGCTTCGAGTCACCGCGGCGGGTCGAGGTCGTGCTCGCCGAGCTCGTCGCGCGTGGCCACGAGATCCGTCGGCCGGCGTCCGACAGTCGTGCGTTGCTGGCGCAGGTCCACACGCCGACTGCATGGGCGGCTACTGCTTCCTCAACAACGCGGCCGTCGCGGTCGAGGGCTTGTGCGCTGACGACGAGCGACTACCTCGCGCTCGGCGCGCGGCTCGCGCGATTGAAGGTGCCGACGGTGCTCGTGCTGGAAGGCGGCTATGCCGCAGCCGAGCTGGGTGCGAACGCCGCCAACGTGCTGGAGGCATTCGCGGACGCGTGATCCGCTGTCAGGCGGCGCGGTTGAGCAACGCGCCGGTCATGCGGTCGGCCGTGCGGAAGACGGCGAGGTTCGCGAGGAACGCGTTCTTGGCCTTCAGCAGGCCGACGATATCGGCCACCTCCGAGTCGCCCGACGCCGGTTCCTGCGCGAGTGATGTGGCGACGCCGCCATCGGCCGCCGCGATCTGATCGACGCGCTGACGCCGAAACCCCGTCGTACCCAAGTTGGCGATGTTGTGCGCCGATGCCTGCAGGCTCGTCTGCGCGGCGTTCATGCCCGAGAGCGCGATGGCGGAAGTGGAGGACATGAAGGACGGCCGAAGCTGTGCAAGTCGCGTCGCAGTGTAGGAACGCGGCCGCAGCACCGGACGACCGTTCGCCGACTGCCGCCCCGAAGCGGGCAGGAGTTCACGCGCCATCCCTCGTGCGCAGGTGCTCCGGCTTGCCTACAGTCCGTCCATGGACACATCCCTTCCGGTCGCCGTGCGGGAAGTCAACCTGCGCGACGGCCTGCAGAGCATCGCCCGCACCCTGCCCGCCGTGCGAAAGATCGATGCGGGCTGCGACCTGATGCTGCTGCCCTTGTCGGCGAGCCATGCGCACAGCCTCGCCAATCTGCGCAAGACGCCCGGCGCGGACGTCGAGGAGATCGCGCGCATCCGCGCGTTGCGCGACGCGGGCGGATCGCGCTGCCTGATCGAGGTGGGTCTCGGCACGGCGTTCGGCTGCACGATCCAGGGTGTGGTTGAGGAATCGGAGGTGCTGCGCTTGCTGCAGGCCGTCCTCGACGCCGGTGCCGACCGCGTCGGCCTCGCCGACACCGTCGGCTACGCCGATCCGCTGCAGGTCTCGCGTCTTTTCGCGCGCTGCTTTGCCGTCGCCGGCGACCGTCTCGCTTGCGGCCACTTCCACGACACGCGCGGCCTCGGCCGCGCCAACGTCGCGACCGAAGACGTCGCCTATCTGTTCCGGAGCATGGGCGTGCCGAAGACGGGAAAGGCGGCCGCATGAGCACCGCGCCGCAGCCCTTGCAGGGCCTGCGTGTCGTCGAGTTCACCCACATGGTGATGGGCCCGACCTGCGCGATGGTGCTCGCCGACATGGGCGCCGAGGTCATCAAGGTCGAGCCGATCGACGGCGAAGGCACGCGCCGCCTGCTCGGCGCGGGCGCAGGCTTTTTTCCGATGTTCAACCGCAACAAGAAGAGCATCGGCGTCGATCTGAAGCGCCCGGAAGGCGCTGCGATCGCGCGCCGGCTCGCGGCGACGGCCGACGTCGTGGTCGAGAACTTCAAGCTCGGCGTGCTGAAGAAGTTCGGCCTCGACTACGCCAGCCTTGCGGCCGTCGACGAGCGTCTCATCTACGTCAGCCACAAGGGTTTCCTGCCCGGGCCGTACGAGAACCGCACCGCCCTCGACGAGGTCGTGCAGATGATGGGCGGTCTGGCGTACATGACTGGCCGCCCGGGCGATCCGTTGCGCGCGGGGACGAGCGTGAACGACATCATGGGCGGCATGTTCGGCGCCATCGGCACGCTCGGCGCGCTCATTCAGCGCGGCATCACCGGCAAGGGCATGGAAGTGCAGTCGGCGCTCTACGAGAACAACGTCTTCCTGATGGGCCAGCACATGCTGCAGTTCGCCGTCACCGGCCGCCATCCGGCGCCGATGCCGGCGCGGGAAAACCCCTGGGCGGTCTACGACGTCTTCACCGTGAAGGACGGCGAGCAGATCTTTCTCTGTGCGGTGAGCGACGCGCAGTGGCAGGTCTTCTGCGACGTGCTCGACCTGCCCGACCTCCAGACCGATCCGACGCTGAAGACCAACAACGACCGCGTCCGCGTGCGGCCGCAATTGCTGGCGACGCTGCGCGAGCGGCTCGCGCACCGCAGTGCCGCCGAGCTCAGCGATCTCTTCGAGCGCTCGGGCCTGCCGTACGCGCCGATCCGCCGGCCCGAAGACCTCTACGGCGATCTGCACCTGCTCGCGACCGGCGGCCTCGCCGACATCGAGCTGCCCGACGGCGACAAGGCCGGGCAGACGGTGAAGACGACGCTCTTGCCGATCACGATGGAGGGCGAGCGCCTCGGCGTGCGCCTGCAGCCGCCGCGCTTTGGCGCGCACACCGGGGAGCTGCTCGCCGGGCTCGGTTACGGCGCGGCCGAGATCGAGTCGTTCCGCGATCGGGCCATCGTCGCCTGACGCCGCCGCATCGCCACAAGAACACCGGAGTCACGACCATGGTCCAACGTGCCCACCTCACGCGCCGCACGCTTCTCGGCGGCCTCGCCGTCGGCCTCGCGCTGCCGGCCTTCGCGCAGTCCGACAAGCCGGTGCGCTTCATCCTGCCGAACGCGACCGGCTCGGGCGTCGACACGATCACGCGCGCGGCGCAAGGCGCGCTCGCGAAGGCGCTCGGTCGGCCGGTGGTCATCGACAACCAGCCCGGCGCCGGCGGCATCGTCGGCCTGCAGGCGCTCGCCCGCGCGGCGCCCGACGGCTCGACGCTCGGCATCGTCTCCAACAACGTCGTCATCTTTCCGAGCGTGATGAAGAGCCTGTCGTTCGACATGCCGGGCGACTTCACGCCGATCGCGGTCGTCGGCTACACGCCGGTCGTGCTGGTCGTCAATGCGAAGGTGCCGGCGACGAACGCGAAAGAGTTCATCGCGCTGCTCAAGAACCGCGGCGGCGACATGACGTACGCCTCGGGTGGCAACGGCACGATCCTGCACCTCGCCGCTGCCCAGTTCCTCGACGAGACCAAGACGGCAGCGCGCCACATCCCGTACAAGGGCGTCGGCCCGATGATCAACGACCTGCTCGGCGGCCAGGTCGACTTCGCGACCTCGTCGCTGCCGAGCGTCCAGGCGCACCTGAAGGCGGGCACGCTGCGCGCGATCGGCATCGCGACCGCGCAGCGCGCTGCGGCGGCGCCGGAGATTGCGACCTTCGTCGAGCAGGGCGTGCCGAACTACGTCGTCGAGGCCTGGTTCGCGGTGATCGGGCCGAAGGGCTTGCCGCCGGCCGAGGTGCAGCGGGCGCACGACGCGGTCGTCGTCGCGTTCGCCGATGTCGAGGTGAAGGAGGCGATGGCCAAGCAGGGCAACGTCATCGCGGTCGGCGCGGCCGACAAGGCGATGCCGTTCTTCCGGAGCGAGCTGGCGAAGTACGCGCAGCTGGTGAAGAAGGCGGGGGTCGAGCTGCAGTAGGACGCGCCGCGTCGCTCAGCCAGCGCGCGCCGCAGCCGCGCCGGTGAGCAGGCCGGCGAAGAGCCGCGCCGTCTTCGCGTCGCAGCGGATGCCGCCGGCCAGGCGCGCGTTCATCGCGAAGCCGTCGAAGGCCATCAGCGCGACGCCGGCGATCACGCGCGCCTCGCTCGCCGTGACGCCGAGCGAGCCTGCGATCCAGTCGGCGACGCGGCCCTGGAACAAGCGCCTCAGGCGCGGGTCGTAGGCATCGCCCTGGCCACTGCTCGAGAGCGCCTGCATCACGTTGTTGGCGAACCCGTGGGTCGCGCGCGGCAGGTCGCGCCAGAGCGCCAGCAGCAGCCGCTCGAGCCGCC
>Ga0123337_10002265_pt1 | contig 22229 bp, 21 predicted proteins | sample frozenSSSSmetaG_FD_89792 | JGI IMG/M metagenome (GOLD analysis project Ga0123337, IMG submission 89792) | Glacier valley bacterial and archeal communities from Borup Fiord, Nunavut, Canada, to study Microbial Dark Matter (Phase II) -... | ecosystem: Environmental > Aquatic > Freshwater > Ice >...
ATTACTGGCATTATTGACATTCTAATTCCCATGAGTATCTCCATTTTGCAAATGCTTGGGGCGTCACGTTAGCTATAATACGACAGTAGTGTCGTATTATAGCTAACGTGACACTTCTGGCATCCGCCAAAATGGAATCCATTACCACATTTTAGCTGTCATACGACAGTGATGTCGCGTTACAGATAATAGTTGTGAAGTGAATACAATTCAATTCACCGAAAGATGTTGGTTGTAGGTTGTACCCCTGTAAGAAGCTGATTGTGAATATTTAATATTGAAAATTAATACAACCGCAGAGGTGACCCCGAGTACTCGGGGTAAAACCTTAAATATCTCTGGTTGTACCCAAAAATGATTCAAGTGACTGCTGTTTAAAATATTACAAGGGTACAACCTACAACCGGCATGTTGGTAGTTGTTTTATTTTTGAATGTGCCTATTATTTATAAAAACCTTCGATGTTATAGGTTACCATTAATAAGTCGCAGCGTCCTTTTAGGTGTCACGCGACAGTAGTGTTATATCAACTAAGTATTGACGCATCTTGCATCCGCAATGGAATGAATTACATGTTCGGAATTTCCGCCAAAAGGCCAATTCTGTCAATTGACGCAAATGGCCTTTTGGCCTTTTCTCTATTTGGGTTATGAGACCCCATAGATACCAAAATGTCAAAACCTTAAAATGACACATGACGGAATTGACGTTTTGACATTTTGGTATCTATGAATCTCCTTTTACTGATAGTAGCCTCATGCTACGTCAAAATACGGTAGACATGACACCAGGCGTTTTTTTTTTGATAACTATAACTTAGCTCTTTGATATTGAACAGGCCATGCGATGTCATCCTCTAAAAGGTGTGCAGCGTTCAGTGCAAAATAAGGGTCGCGAAGCGATGCCCTTGCAATAATGATAAGATCTGCCTGTCTTTTTACTAAAATTTCTTCTGCCTGTTGCACTTCTGTAATTAATCCAACAGCTCCGGTTAATAGGCCAGCCTCTTTTTTGATACGTTCTGCAAAGGAAACCTGGTAACCAGGACCAGTAGGGATCCTGGCAGTTGGTACCAATCCGCCGGATGAACAGTCAATCAGGTCAACTCCTTCGGTTTTTAAGATGGATGAAAGTTGTACTGCCTCTTGGATGTCCCAGCCTCCTTCACTCCAATCGGTAGCAGATATGCGCACCAATAATGGAAGGTTCTGTGGCCAGATTGTTTGTATGGCTTTTACAATTTCCAGAAGCAGGCGTATCCTGTTTTCAAAGCTACCGCCGTATTTATCAGTTCGTTGGTTGCTTAACGGTGAGAGAAACTGGTGTATCAGGTAACCATGTGCCGCATGTATTTCAATCACCTTATAACCTGCGAGCACAGCCCGCGAAGCAGCAGTTTTAAAATCATCAATTAGTTTTTTGATTCCATCTGCATCCAAGGCCTTAGGGAGCTCATCCTCAGGATTAAAAGCGATGGCAGATGGGGCAACTGTTGGCCAGCCACCGTCTCTTATTTTAATTTGTTTTCCTCCATTCCAGGGTGTGGCAAAGCTTGCCTTTCTGCCGGCATGAGCCAATTGAATGCCTGCAACTGCCCCTTGCTGATGAACAAATGTGGTAATGCTATGCAACTTTTCAATGTGTTCTTCTTTATAAATGCCCAAATCACCCGGTGAAATACGGCCTTCCGCAGAAATAGCTGTTGCCTCCTGTATGATTAAGCCCGCACCACCTACAGCCCTGCTCCCCAAATGCACCAGATGCCAATCGCTTGCAAATCCATCTACTGAAGAATATTGACACATGGGCGAAATGGTAATCCTATTTCTAAGCTTGATATCTTTAATAGTGAGTGGCGATAAGAGTTGTGACATACTTGATATTATTGTTTATGAAAGTAATAAAATGTGAAGCTACAAGATAAGTGAAATATTTGTTGAATACATGTTCCAAATATACAGAAATTTAAAATACCTTTTCCTATTTCATGATGCGACATGTTCATCAACTTTATTTGAATAAATCACGTTACGCAAAAGGGCAAAGGGGCAAATAGACAAATAGACAATTCTGTAAATTGATGGAATTGGCCTTTTGTCTATTTGTCTATTTGCGTAAAGTGAATTAATAATTTAGAGTGGAAATAAGTTCTTTTTTAGGAAATAATGAAAAAAATACTTTACTTTAAGGCTGATAAATAAACTAGTTTGAAGGATATGAAAGCGCAATTTTCATTGACAGAGAAAGAAGGTATACATGTTGATGATCGTCAAGCAAAAATTGAGATGGTTAATTGCCCGCTGGATAAGGTATTGTGTGTTGAGCATCTGTCTGTAATCAATAAATATTATGGTGAATCAAATGAATACCATCTTAAAAAAGATTACCAAAGATCCATTGAAGCATTAAAACTTGCCTTTAATTCAACATACAAAATAAATAATTCTTCTTGTCTTAAATGTGCTGAACTGTTTCGCTCAACCATCATTTCATCGCTGGAGAATATCCATTTAGATCTGGAAAGAATGTCTACCGGTATGTTTAAATCCAAACGCTTTCAATCCAGTTTCGAACTGGCTGCTTTAGTTTTGGATGAGTTTAAAAAGAAAAAATAGGTGTATTATTTCACTACTACAGTTTTGATATTTATAAACTCGCGGATGCCCACCACTGATAATTCGCGACCATAACCACTTTCCTTGATTCCTCCAAATGGTAGACGGGGATCCGACTTTACAAAATCATTTACAAACACACAGCCAGCTTCAAGTCCCTTTTCAGCCAGCATTTTGCCTTTGGCCACATCGGAAGTAAAAACACTTGCTCCTAAACCAAACACAGTGCTGTTGGCAATGCTGATGGCTTCTTCTTCTGAATAAAACCGAAATAACACAGCTACCGGGCCAAACAGCTCTTCGTCATAAGCTGGCATTCCCGGAACCACATTTTCTAAAACTGTAGGAGGATAAAATGATGCTTTTCCTTCGGGAATAAAACCTCCAAGCAATACTGATGCACCCATTTGTTGGCTTTTCTCCACCTGTTGGTGAAGTTTATCGCGTAAATCAAGCCTTGCCAATGGTCCAATGGTTGATTGTGCATCAAGTGGATCACCATAAGTGGCCTCACCCATTAACCTCACGAATTCTGATTTGAAAGCTTCATATACCTTATCGGCCACGATAAATCGTTTGGCACTAATGCAACTCTGGCCGGCATTCATCAATCGGCTGGTAACGCACAACTGGGCTGCCGTTGCAACATCTGCATCTTCCAAGATAAGGTACGGATCGCTGCCACCCAGTTCGAGCACCGATTTTTTAAGAACTGCACCAGCAGCCGCAGCCACTGATTTACCGGCAGGGGTGCTTCCTGTCAGGGTAACTGCCTTGATCAGTGGATTTTCAACCACTGCTGTGACAGATGACGAAGCAATGAGCAGCGTACGGAAAACATTTTCAGGGAAACCTGCCTGGCGAACCAATTGTTCGATGGCAAGGGCGCAACCGGAAACGTTGGCCGAATGTTTCAAAACTGCTGTATTGCCTGCCATTAATGCCGGAGCCAAGAATCTGAAGACCTGCCAGAAGGGGAAGTTCCAGGGCATAACAGCCAAAACTGTCCCAATGGGTTGATAGGTAATGTAAGCTTCAGAAGCTTCGGTTGCAACAGGTTCATTTTTAAGGAATAACGCTGCATTGGTAGCATAGTAGGAGCAAGCAAGAGCACATTTTTCAATTTCGCCCAATCCCTCGTGCAATACCTTTCCCATTTCGGCAGACATGATGGAAGCAAGCTTTGCTTTCTGATCGATTAATTGATTCTGAAGATTCTTCATCAGCACTGAGCGGTATTTAAACCCTGTTAATTTCCATTGCTGAAAGGCAACATCTACCTGGACAATGATGCTATTCAACTCTTCGGAACTATATTCCTGATATGTTTGAATGGTTTTACCTGTAAAGGGATTGACTGATTGCATGGTATTTCATTTTTATCAAAGTTAACCAATTGCAACGGTACAAAAAAATGATCCCTCTCCAAATTTTGTAATTAAACGCAAGTGAGCGGGTGACTACAAGTTCACCCGCTCACTAATCACCCCAAAACGAGCATTCAGCGCCTAAAATGACCCCGGAAATTTAAGGGAAGAGTCTAAGTTGTCTTGTTTTATTCTGTCGACGGGAAGCAGGCAACAACTCTCCAAAATTGGAAAGCGAAATACCCAGCAGGCGCACTTCTTTCCCTTCAGGTTCGGTGGATGCCAATAGTTGTCTGGCTGTTCGACAAATAATGGATAAGTCGTCCACCGGATGTGCCAACGAATGATTGCGGGTAATTTGCCTAAAATCACTGTACTTTATTTTTACCGTGATGGTTCGTCCCTTAAGTTCATGTTTTGTTAAACGGTTAACTACCATTTGTGCAATTTTATCCAGTTCACTGTTCAACTCCTCCATATTGGTTAAGTCGTAGGCAAAGGTATCTTCAGCACTTACGGATTTTGTTTCGCGGTGAGGCTCTACTTCCCGGTAATCAATACCCCGCACAATATTATAATAGAAGCGGCCTGCTTTCCCAAAATAGCTGGTAAGTTCCTGTTCACTAAGCTTTTTTATATCGGCACCGGTATGCAAGCCCATGCCTTTCATTTTCGTTGCCGTCACTTTACCTACACCATGAAACTTCTCTACGGGTAACTGTTCCATAAAACTATTAATTTTCGAAGGACCAATGAAAGCCAACCCGTCTGGCTTCCTAAGGTCGGAAGCTATTTTGGCAATAAACTTATTGACCGAAACCCCTGCCGAAGCCGTTAGATGCAATTCGGTTTTAATTGCTTGCTTAATTTGTTTAGCGATCTCGATAGCCGATCCAATATTCTGTTTGTCGGTAGTCACGTCCAGATAGGCTTCATCCAGAGAAAGGGGCTCAATCAGGTCGGTATAACGGGCAAATATCTCGCGCATTTTTTGCGAAACTTCCTTGTAAACCTCAATGCGGGGGCGTACAAATATAGCTTTCGGGCATAACTGAAAGGCTGTTTTTGAAGGCATGGCCGAGTGTATTCCATACTTGCGGGCTTCATAACTGGCGGCAGCTACCACTCCTCTGCGTCCGTCGGGCAATCCGCCTACCACTACAGGCTGACCTCTGTATTCTGGATGATCGCGCTGTTCGATGGATGCGTAAAAGGCATCCATATCAATATGAAGGATCTTACGCTTCTCACTGTTGAATTTATTCTCCATTGAAACCGTTCAAGGATTACCCTACAAATGTAGACACAATTTCGAATGTAGAACCACTTATTACTAAGGTCGAACTCCCGTTATTCAGGCAATGGCAATTGAAAATTACCTGCCAAAATTCCTTTTACCGTAAGATCTTCATCTAGATTTTCCCACCGAAGGGCAGACCCGTTTAATCGTATCGTCACTTCTTTCAACTGTTCATCTGAAGCTTTTGCCAGTATTTTAAACCGGTCGGCAGGGAAACTGATGGTTCGACCATCTGTAAGTTCGATGAAAATATTTCTACCTTTACTTTTGGCAATCAGAGCAATGGGTTCAGCTATGAGATTGGTGTCAACGTACATGATATTCATTAAATTTTGCGTATAAAAATACGCTGTTTTCAAAAACTAACTTTTCAATTTGTCGAATAACTTTTGGGCTTAAGTTCTGGTTCTTTGCTAGTTTTACTGGATCGAGCCAGAATTTACATTCTCCATCTGCTGTTGCAACATGAATATGAGGCGGTTCATTATACTCATCAGAGTAAAAATGAAATCTGTATGGTCCAATTCGTAAAATTGTTGGCATTTTCTTATACTGAAAACTTTCGTGAAGGTACAAATTTTATTTTATAGAAACTACTTTTATTTAAATCACTTTCAACTACTTTAAAGTTTTCTTTCTATTTCACAATTCTGACTTTCTTTTTTTTTCATTTGTTTATAATTTGTTATTTAATTGTTCCCATTATATCGGGTGAACTCGCCAATCCCGAGCACTCAGGATTCGCTTGTGAGAAAAATATTGATTGTGACTCATTTCATCCAATGATTTTTATTAATTTTGATCACATTAAATACAGAAGCCATGCAAATTGAAAGAACAACAGACGAAATCCTGATACGTATTCCATCCTATGTGGATACACAAGGACTACAGAGACTTATCGACTTTCTGACTTACAGAGAAGCAACCTCAAAATCCAAAGCAAAGCAGTCTGATGTAGATGAACTTGCTGCCGAAGTAAAAAAAGGGTGGTGGAATAAAAACAGAAGCAGATTTGTCAAGTGAAAATAATCATAGACACCAATATCATTTTCAGTGCTTTGTTAAACAGTTCTGGAACAATCGGAGATTTGATTTTTAACTCTGATAGGTTCTTTGATTTTTACAGCTGTAGTTATATGAACTACGAAATTGATAAGCATTGGGTCAAATTGAAGAGCATATCAAAGCTAACAGAACACCAACTACAAGTAGCTAGATTCGAATTGTTTAAGAAAATTAACTTTATTAACGAGGAGCTTATTCCTAAGAAACAATGGTTATCTGCTGAACGCATTGTAAAAGACATTGATGTAGATGATGTGGATTTCGTTGCACTAACCCAATTCATCAAGGGGTATTTATGGACCGGCGACAAGCCACTTTACAATGGGCTTAAAGAAAATAATTTTAAGAAAGTATTGAACACAAAAGAATTAGAAGAACTTAGGAAAGTCAAGGATTCATAAATATCAGTGTTTTATAAATAATTTTCAAACTAACTTCCTAAAGAGTTATAAATTGGCATACGAACTCATTTGCTAAAGTCATAAAAGTTTAAAAGAAGCTACCCTTGCGAGCAGCTTCTTTGTTTAGATTATGGATATGTTATTGTCCAATTCATCCGTTTCAAGTCTTCTAAACCTAAATCATAACGTTTTAGCACAAGATAATCCTGCTGAACTTTTTCCCAAGGTGTTGTTTTTAATACCTGACTATCTAAAATAAATATCATTAAAGTGCCATAGGAATATTTAAACTTCTCTTCATAACTATATCTGGCCTCTCGCCATTGTATTTGTTTCATTAGGCAATATCCTATTTAATTCGCTTAAAATGGGATTTGGAAACTCGCCTCTCGCAAATGTAGTATCAGGGTAACCACCACTTTGTTGAACGTATAATTCCATATTACTATTATTGATAAATTTTATAATTTTATGATAATCATTTTCATCATCCTTTTTGCAGGTACTACTCAAGCAAAGTAAAGAGATAATTAAAAAATAAATTAAGATTTTCATACTCATTATTGTTTACTATTTGAATAAATGTATTAACTAAAGTTTTCTCCTCCAAAAATTATTGACTTCTTTTCCTATATCACCTCAGGCAATAAATAAGGTGCCCTGTACTCACGTGTCAGCATGTTATTGGCATCTGCTTCTCCCTCACCGGTAAATCGTTCTGCTATGGGGTCAAACTCTAGCTGGCGACCCAGACGGCAGGAGATATTGCCAAGATGAGCCAGTGATGAAGCCAGTGCTCCTGTTTGTACCGGACCGTTCTGGATGCTCATATCACGGGCCCGGATGGCATCAAACCAGTTCTGGAAATGGAGGGTCAGTTCTCCTTTTTCTGAACGGCTGGGGCCCTTTTCACGTTTCTCGCCCAGGAAAGTTTCATACGTGTCATATCCCTTTACCACCATGTAACCCTTGTCGCCGTAGAAAATATTGCCCACACCCGCTCCGTCTTCAAGGTTGGTACACCAGTTGCGGACTTCAAACTGAATCATTTTTCTTTCCTTCGGATAATGATAAATGGAGGTCTGGATTTCAGGCACCTCTTTGCAATCGTCCCACAAAAATTTACCTCCCATGGAAGTAATGCGTTCAGGCAAAGTTTTTACACCCAGTCCCCACATGCAAAGGTCGGTTTCATGAATTACCTGGTTGCCCACATCGCCATTGCCATAATTCCAATGCCAGTGCCAGTTGTAATGGACAAGGTTTTTGCTGAAGGGACGCATTGGGGCAGGGCCGCACCATAAATCATAATCCAGGCCTGCGGGAACCTGAGATATGCCTTTGTCGCCAATATCAGGGCGCCAGCGATATACCAATCCGCGCGACATGTAAACCCTTCCGATCAGTCCTTCTTCCAGATGTTTAACAGCCTCCCTGATGGCCACCGAGCTACGTAACTGCACGCCATGCTGCACGATACGGTTGTATTTATAGGCCGCCTCAACAATCTTTTTGCCTTCTGAAATATTATGGGTGGCAGGTTTTTCAACATAAACATCCTTACCAGCCTGGCAAGCCCAAATGGTTTGCAAGGCATGCCAGTGGTTAGGCGTTGCAAGTGTCACTGCATCAATGGTTTTATCGTCATAAGTTCTGCGGAAATCCTGTTCGATGGCTACCTTTTTGCCATATTTTTTCTCGAACTCATCAGCTCTATCTTGAAGTATATTCATATCAGGATCACACAGCACGGCCACTTCCACGTTCGATTTTGCAGCGAGTCCCATTATTTCCTCAATATGGGTTTTACCCCTGCCGTTGATTCCAAGTACCGCTACTCTAATGCGATCGTTGGCCCCTTTTACAGACGCGGGAATGATGACTGGCTTCTTTACCTGGGCAGTTACTGATGATGGCGCTACAGCTGCAATCAGCGCTCCTGTTGCGGCAGTTCTGAGAAAGTTCCTTCTCGAATTCTTTTGATCTTCCATTTTATGGTAAGTTATTTATTTAAAGTTAGTTGATATTTTATTCAGGTCAGCATCGGTTAAATCTCCCCCGATAATAACTTTATGTTTGAAAACAATGCTATCACCCTCTTTCAATATCATTTTTATGGGCTTGGCATTCTTATCAAAAGCCTGGCCTCCAAGGTTGTTGGTAGCAAAAAGTCCATATCCACGGGCATGTGACCATGCCGGATAATTGATATTATTCTTATTATCAATAATAGCAATGGTAATTGCCTCGCCCTCTTTTACAGCTCGAAGGGCTACCCACGGGCTGCGTTTGCCCCAGACATCGCTGCCCTTGATACCTTCTGCATTGCGATAAATACCATTCCCTCCCTCGTTGTTCATCACCGGAACTTCGGTCACTATCCCTTTGGCATCCAGGAATTTATCAGGTTTTTGAGAAGGTTCTTCAAATGCCCTGTCGACACGCAAGCCTATCAGGCCTTCTTTATTATCTTCAAAAGTAACCGTCTGGCGGGCCGTTAATTTGGTGATTCGTTCAATGCTTCTGAAATTACCGGTTCCTTCAAAAACAAAGGTCGCTTCCTCACTGAGAAGAACCTTGTCATTCACATCTACCCAGTCTGAAAGGGTTACCAGGGTTCCTTCGGAAGGATTTTCACTGATGATTTTACGAAACTTAACAGTACCATATCTGGGCTTGTCTTCTGGCTTGATGGCAAAAGAATTGTTCCAGAAGTCGAGGCCGTTTGCATCACCAAAATTGAACCACAATCCTACATGATGTGGATGATCGGTTCGTTCAAATGGTCTTGGATTGATTGGATAACCCCTGGTAATCAGCTTTCCAGAAGCACTGGCGATGGGATACAGCGATTGCTTTTCCATGTTGTCGGGATAAATGTAGGTGGTGAAAAATTTTCCACCTATCAACACCTCTACTTTTTTCGCGCTCTCGTCGTTTTTAAATGTAACCTTTTCTTTTTTCGAAGCCTGGCTACTGTTTACTGCCAGCAGCAGGACCAGGGCTAAAATCCAGAATGTCTTCATTTGTCAATTTGTTAAATGGTAATATAGGTTTGGATTTCAAATGTCGTAAATTAAATTACTTTATAACCCAAAGTGAAAGTTATTTATTTAATTATCGGAACAAATAATTTAAAATGAACATTTTAGCAGAAGCCAGGTAAACAAGTCAGAAGGGGTCATTGTAAAAAAATATATAAACCCGGTTTGGTTCATTGATCCATTGCCTAAAGACCAACGGCAAAGGATGTTGCTCATAGTAAGGATTCCATGACTATTTACATAAATAATTGGCCTGATTTGATCAAATTATATAAAAATACTTACGATCATTGGGAAGCTATCCTTTGCCGTTTGCCTTTAGATATCTGACATGAGCCTTATGTTCCACTGTTCGAGCATTAGAGCCCATTTGCCATTTTATGGCCCCATGAAGTCAATGGGTATAAAGTTTTGACTCCTGCGTATAATTATGCCTATCATCGGTATAGGATTATTTTCTGCTTTTATTTGCCAGGGTTGTGAATTTTATATCAATAATGTAAATACAATACTAAGTCAATACTAATTCATTATTAAGTCAATACAAAATCAATATTCAATAGGTTTTCAATAGGTTTATAACAGGTTGTAAATAGGTTTTTGAACCAATTATTAACCTGTTTACAACCTATTTACAACCTGTTTACAACCTATTTACACTTGATTTTATATTGACTTTATATTGACTTAGTATTGAGGTTGTACTAACCAGGAACATAGAGTATATTTTGAAAGTTACAGTAGTTAAGTGACACTCTCATAATTAATTACCTTCAGTTTTTAGAATAGGAATTGAACAATCAGAGGATCAATTACAGGAGAGAGCATAAAAAAAAGGGATACAGTTGCCTGGATCCCTTTTCAATATATCGGGTATAATTATAGTTCTATGTACAATTGATCATTGGGTTTTTTTGTGAATTATGAAGGAAGTTCTATTGCCAGGATTTTTGAGTTGTCCCGGATATTGATTGTGAGGCTATCAGTAACTTCTTCAATACCAATTCCATCACGGGCTTGCAAGGTTTCATCCCCAATGCTGATTTCGCCGTAGATCACAAATATATACCATCCATTCCCGGGTTTATTTAGTTTCAACCCGGCAACTTCACCTTTGCTGAATGTGCCCATTGAAAACCATGATTGCTGATGGACCCACAGAGAATTTTGCGCTCCATCGGGAGAAATCACGATACGCCATTTGTCTGCCATTTCCTGATCTGTAAATAGGGCTTGGTCGTAACGTGGCTCAACATTTTGTTTATCCGGAAATATCCAGATCTGAAACAAACTTACGTCTGAGGTCTTGGAATGATTGAATTCATAATGTTGGATTCCTGTTCCGGCCGACATTACCTGCACTTCACCTGGCCTGATGACCGAGTGGTTACCCATACTGTCGCGGTGTTCCAATTCCCCATCCAGCACAATGGTGATAATTTCCATGTTGTCGTGAGGGTGCATCCCAAAACCCATTCCGGCCTGTACATTGTCATCGTTGAAAACGCGCAGGGCACCAAAATGCATTCTGTCTGGATTGTAATAATTGGCAAAACTGAAGGTATGCCAGGTTTTAAGCCATCCATGATCTGCATGACCTCTACTACCGGCTTTATGTAATGTGAGTTTCATGTTTCAGGTTTTAAAAAGTTCGAAGTGCATAAAGTTCAAAGTGCCTAAAGTAAGTTTCATAACTTTCAACTTTAGGCACTTTCAATTTTAGGCACTTTAGCCACTTCTTATTCGGCAACTACCATATTAAAATCAAGAATAAATTCATCGTTGATTACTTTGTCGCCCAAATTGTCGAAGAATGATTTTGATCCGTAGCGAACATTGTATTTGCTGCGATCGACTGTCAGAGTGCCTTTATAAACAGTATTATTTCCGTCTTTTGAAGAAGTTGCCGGGAAGGTAACAGGATTGGTAATTCCTTTGATAGTCAGATCTCCCGAGAAGGTTAAATCGCTGCCACTGCCTTCAACTTTGGTTATAACAAGTTCGGAAGTTGGATAGTTTGCTACAGAAAAGAAATCGTCTGATTTTAAATGGCCCATCAGTTTGCCATTCGACTCTGCATCGTTCAAATCAAGATTAACCATTGATTTCATATCCATCACAATTTTTCCACTGTTAACTTTACCGTCGTTCACTTCCAGATTGCCTTCCTTAATTCCAATGGTGCCGTTATGTGCGCCGGCAACTTTTTTACCTGTCCAGTTAACAACGCTTTTGGTAACATCTACTTTCTGAGTTTTAGCAAATACGGCTGTTGTCAGCGAAAGGGCCAGCACAAATACGCCCAGGGATTTTAAATTAATTGATTTCATAACTGTTTTAATATTAATTGTTTATTTTCTATTTTAAAGATACAATGTATGAACGTATTGGTAAGCTAAATTTTGTTTTCAAACCAGGCCGGTTACCTGTTTCATCCTTAAATATTTTATTTCTAAGTTTCCTCATGTAACTTGCATGTAAAATTTACAGCCTTTGTGGTGATGAAAGAATTTACGCATTTGGTATTAACTTCCTGTTATGTTGAAATATGAATAATTAAGCTAATTTTACGTTTAAATATATGATACCTGTTTGATCATTGTTAGAAACATTTATTTAGCCCAGATTGTTTTTAAATCTATTAACAAAACCATATTACTTGATGAGAAGTTCAATTAATCGACCCACAGAGGAGGATGGCGATCTCTCCGGATTTCATTTATTTAAAAAACTAACAGAACAGGAAATTACTCAATTAAATTTTGACAAAACCTGTTCATTGTATACTAAAGGTAGCATTATTTACCGTGAAGGAAGCCGGTTGACAGGTTTTTACTGCGTGACACGTGGTATTTTAAAAATATTTAAGACCGGCACCGATGGGAAAGAGCAAATTATCCGCTTTGCCAAAAAAGGTGATATTATTGCATACCGTTCACTTTTAAGCAAGGAATTGGCTTGTACCACGGCCAAGGTAATTGAGGAATCAGCCCTGTGCCACGTTCCATATCAAACACTTTTGTACCTGATTCAAAACAACTGGCAGTTTTCGCATCACATGCTTCAGATCGTTTGTAAAGAATTGCGCGAGGCCAACGATTACATCACTGACATTGCACAAAAATCAGTGCGTGAACGACTTGCCGAAGTGCTGCTATTGCTGAAAGAAAACTTTGAACTTGACAACGCCAACACACTCCAGATTTCGCTCACCCGAGAAGAACTGGCCAACATGGTTGGAACTGCCACTGAAAGTGTGATCAGGTTACTTTCTGAATTTAAATTAGAGCAATTGATTGACGTGCAAGGCAGAAAAATTAAGTTTATCAACGTTCCAGGATTGACCAGAGTGGCAAATTTGATTTAGGTTTTTTTAACATAGGTTGAATTTGTCGGCTATTCTATAGATATTGCTTATTATGAATTGTTTAAATCAACTGATATATAGGCATGTTTTGCTGAAAATCATGTAGTTTTCAGGCCTGCTATTATTGAGGTTTTTAATTGTCCTTTAAATTGAATAAGGAGTCATTTTGCTGATAATATTTTTTAAGCTCTTTTTGCAGATCTTCAGATGGCTTAATAATATTATAATCGCGCCAAAAATCTTCATCATAATTGTTAATTATTTCAGCAAAAATATCTTTCGAATTAAATATTTCGGTCCTTTTAAAGTGAGTCCCATCAGCTGGATTAAATTCGGTAATCAGTAATTCACAAGTACTTAGAAAGAGGGAATTGATTTTATCTTTTTTGCTTTTGACGCGTAGGCTGAGTGATGCCTGGGCGTTGCTTAAGTGCCACTTTCCTTCTGAATGGCGGTAATTAACAAAGTAATTAACCTGTAGGAGACGGACAAAAAAATCTTTGGGCTTTTTCTTGATCAATGATTCCTGACCAAACTTTAATCCTGAACGGCTTAGTTCAAATTCAGCCTGTACCAAGGCAAAGGAGGACATATCAACCCACATTTTTCCCTGGTAAAATGGAATGTCCACTTTCTCTTTGGGTTTGAACCGCAAGACATAAGTTAAGCGATTGTCGAATTCAACAATTTCATCCAGTGAATATTTATAAAACTCAGAGAATTCAGGGTCAAGAAATGAATCCAGTGTTTTTATCACATCAAGTTTTGTAATATAATAAGGCCCTCCCTGCAGTTTAAAACCTACCAACTGAAAAGGTTTGACATTTAAACTTTTTCGTCCTTTTATAAATTTCACTTTATCCTCAACAAAGGTATTGTCATAAGAAGCTTTTCTTATTTCCATAACAGCCTCTGCCACATCAATGTAGTTTTTATCCTGTTTAAGTGTTTCGCGATAAAATGAGGTCATTATTTCAGGATCGCTGGGATAGTTAAGCGATATTTTTGATACGATCCGGCCAATGATATCTTCCGGGCTGATATAGGTTACCTTTATTTCCTGAAGCTGATAGGTAGCAGGTTGAAGAAAAATAGTTGCCTCTTTATCATTGATCTCCAAAATGGGAAGGCGGAATTGCTGATAGCCCAGACAGGAAACGACCACGGTATCATTGATCATTGCAGGGGGTATTTTCAGCTCAAAATCCCCATCAATGTTGGAGATTGTTCCTAAGTTCCTATCCTGAATGGAAATGCTTGCAAAGGGCAGTGCTTTCTTTTCATGGCGGTCAATAATTTTCCCATGGAAGATGATTATTTTTGGATTATCAATAATGCCACTTGCCTTATTATTTTCGATTCCGAAATCAGGAGCAGTTATAATGATTTGTTTATCAATAACATGGTAGGTAAATTTTGATTCTAAAATAATGTCCAGTATTTCCCGTATGCTTTTATCAGTAAATGAAGCGTCTATTTTTTTGTCAGCTTCAATCATAGAAGGGTCATAAGAAAAATAGACCTGTCCCTGAGAAGCTATTTTTTCTAAAACTGCTGCAATGGTTTCATTTCTGGCCTCAATATTGATTGTTTTGTCAAGTGTGGCAATGGTTTCCACTTGTCCGAAGGAAATCTTTACCGACAAAAGGAAAACAATCAGAAAGAATCCGCAGGCTGGTTTCATATCAGAACATTTTTTTCAGGAAGAATTCTGTTTTTACTTGTTCTCCTTGTCTGAGAACGGTTATTTTTATTTTCTTATCTTCATGACTTTGAAACAACAAATTTATATCATTTAAAGTTAATGTTTTATGATTGCTATTATTTAAATCAATAATCTGGTCATTTTCCTGAATTCCCGCATAATAGGCAGGCGAATTTTTGCGAATATTGTTGATCAAAAAAATGGGGACTCCGGGCATGGGATTGGTCACTTCCAACCCACTCATATTGTAATTAAATTCTTCTTTGATTTTGCTGTTTGGTCTTAGGATAAGCCGCTTGTTAGGATAATCCATGGTGACATAAAAGCGGCGCAGGATTTCGGCCCCAAGAGTTCCATTACGGTCGTTTTTACCAATCAGCTGATCCACCAATTCATTGTCAGGGAAGGCTACAATGGGCTCATAAAGCACCAGTGGACCCATCCAAATTGCTCCTATACGGCCTTTTTTACCATACAAATCGCCATTTAGTCCACGGCCTAAAAATGTTTCAATGTTATTTTCAGGAATCGATATCCGGTTGTCGGAATTGGTTGATAACCAAAGGGCATCGCTGGCTCCTGTATCAACCAACAGTTTGACAGGAACTTCCTGGTTTTTATCAGTCACGATACTGGTTTTGACAAAGGGCTTATTGTGTTCAAAAATCAGTGGCAGAACGATGTCTTTTCCTTTTTCCTTGTAAGTGAAGTATTCGGGTTTGATGATAGTGATTTTATGATCATCATAATCTATTTTTACTACATAATCTTTAAACAGGTTAAAACCAATCATTCCATGGACAGCAATGCCCAGAATTTGCGAAATCTGGAAGTTCTCATCGATCACCATATTTATCTGCTGATCGTATGCAATCATGCCATCTATTTTAATAACATTATTGCCCGATTTATAGGCAGTAAGTTGTTCGCCATCGCCCAATCCTTTTATATTGATGGGTTGCAGAAAATTAAGGCTCAATTTGTTAACGAATGGAAGTTCAGTAATAATGGGATAGTTGACACCCGTATCAAGAATGAAATTTAACGTATCCGAATTGTTAATAGCAACCGGGATGATAATCAAGTTACTGGATGTTTTGAAACTGAAGGTTAATGATTTCTTTTTAGGGTTGTCAAAAATAAAGCCAGTTTGAGCGCTGTATGTACGATTTTTTTTATCGTATTCAAGGCTCTTGTCCAAGGGCACGTATTCTCTGATTACAAGTATGTTATCTTCAAGTTCATAAATGAGGTAAAAATCCTTCATCAATTGGTCAAGTACATCCTTAATGGGTTTATTCGATACGTTCAGATTGATCTTTTTTCCTTCAAAGAGTTTTGAATTGTATGAATAATCGAGATTAAGGTGTTTGCAAATTCTTTTAATTACATTGGAGAGGGATTCGTTTTCAGCATAAATGCTGATGTTTTGAGCTAATACGTTGGGGGTCTGATCGTTTCTTTGTTCCTGTTTTGTATTTTGTCTGGCACTTTGTTTTTTATTTGTCTTCTGGGTGAAGGCAGTAAGGGGCACTGAAAATAAACAAACACACAGTATGAGGGATAAAAAATAGTTTATAATCCGAATTGTTTTCATGGTTTTTGAAATTTATAAAATTAGGATTTTGCTTTTAAAATATACTGACCATTCATCTTTTGTGTTTTCATCTGGAAAGTAGTTTCAATTACTTTCAGGATAACATCGAGGGAATAATCATTGAAATGGGCAGTGAGCAGGAGCCCGTTTAGTTTTGGATCGTCTAAACGGATGTTAACTTTGTAAACTTTTTCAAGATTGCTAATTACTTCTCGCAGGGAAGCCGCCCTGAAAATAAGATTATGGGTTTTCCAGGCCATAAAATTGAGGTTTTGATTGGTGGTTTTCAGCAATGCATTGCTCGAAAGCACCAAGGTTCCCTTATCCCCTGGACTTAAGATCAGTTCATTGGATTGTTTTGATTCAGCCGTCTCATTTATAAACTGTACCTTGCCGGTTTTAACAGTAACTTCCATCAATTTAGAATCTGGATAGGCATTCACATTAAAACTTGTACCAAGAACTTTGATCTGAGCATTTCCGGCATGGATGATAAATGGTTTCTTGTTATTAGGCTTTACCTCAAAGAAAGCTTCTCCTTCAATTGTAACTTCACGGGTATAATTTGCGAATCGCTTTGGATAAATAAGGTAAGTATCAGAATTTAGGCTTACTAAAGTACCGTCCGGAAGTGTTACGGTCTTTGCCAACTGGTTCGAGGATGTTAATTCGATTATTTGACTTGATGCGCCCCAACGGGATAAAATATTGTATCCGGCAACTGATAATAGAGCGGCTACCAATACCGTTGCAGCAATGCGCATAAATGGGCCGGAAAGCAACTTCCTGAACCTGGGCCTCTGGCTTTGTGATTTATGCTGAATTTGGTTCTGTACTTTTCCCCAGGCAATGTCATTGGGGTATTTTTTTAATTGAAAGTATAAATCTACCTTTTTTGAAATAAGGATAACCTGCTCTATATCTTTAGAATCAGCAGTCAATTCATCGACAGCCGAAGTTTGTTCTTCGCTTGTGAGTGGTTGGCCTTGATCATAAATCGTTTTGGCCAGTGAAGTCCACTTTTCTTCCTCAATGTTGTGATTTGCATTCATATACCTTAAGGACATTTATAAATCGGATTACCCTTACTGCGATTTTTTAAAAATTAAAAGCAGCGATAACAAATGATTGCTGAACTCCTTTAACTCCTCACGTAAGTATTTAAGCGCCAGTCCCATTTGTGCCTCGACTGTCTTGATTGATATATTTAATTCATCGGCAATTTCTTTGTACTTTAATCCTTGTTCACGGCTCAGCCTGAAAATCTCCTGTCGCTTTGGGGGTAAGGATCCAATACATTTTTCAATGCGTTTAATTAGGTCAACTTCCATGTAATATTGTTCAGTATCGATTTCCTGGTGCGATGATTCCATTATTCTACTGGCATATTGCTCCCTGATCTTTTGATGTTGGATTTGATTCAGGCATTGATTTTTAATGGATCTGAAGAAGTATTGACTGACAGAGGTTTCGATGTTCAACGATTCCCGCTTTTCCCATAAGCGCACAAAAAGTTCCTGAACGGTTTCTTCTGCCATTTCATTATCTTGCAGAAATTGGAATGCAAAATGGCACATTGCTGCATAGTATTTTTGAAACAAAGCCTTGAAGGCAAGCTCGTCTCCTTCTTTTAGTTTTCTAAACAGTTCTTTATCTTCGGTAATATTCATAGTACCTCTGCTATCTGCTACGATTTTGAGAATATGGCTAAAGGTATAAAAAATTAAAATCGTTTATAAATAGAATCTTCTTCTATTTATAAATAAACAAAAAGTTTAAGAAGAAATATTACTGAAAATGTTTTGTGCAAAGGAATTTTCCATTAGTTTTGCAGCCGGTTTACAAACAAGCCCGGATGGCGGAATTGGTAGACGCGCTGGACTCAAAATCCAGTAGTAGCAATGCTGTGTGGGTTCGATTCCCACTCCGGGTACTTTTATAGAATAACAAAACCCTTGTAGTCAAACGATTACAAGGGTTTTTTGTTTAGCGAGTACCAAACTGGTAGTCAATGTTGTCTCTCATTTTTAGTAACAAAAAAGCCCTGCACGAATGGTAGGGCTGTGAAACATGTATCTGACCATGTTTATATAGAGCGTGAATAACTATTTTTTAATCGTTGTTAATTTTGAATCTCTTATAGCTGTGCAGAACTAATTGTTTGCCAAGTTCGTGTAATACCTTTTTAATCTTTTCGGCTTGTTTTTTTGATGCAATTGCCAATCCGTTTTTATATTGGCGTAAAAGCGATGGATTAACTCCAATTTTACGAGAGAATGTTGTGGCTCACTTTCTGTAAAAACACAGCCCGTAGGCATACAAACTGCATTGTCACCAACTATAGAATGCATTTTTCTTCTCTGGTTAATACTTCCGGTATGAGCTCAATAAAGTTTTACATTTTCATTCCCAAATGATAAAATACGAACGACCACACATCCGTGTATTCTTCAATTACTTTGGCCGTTGGCTTTCCTGCTCCGTGACCGGCTTTGGTGTCTATGCGGATCAGGACAGGCAGTTTGCCCGCGTTGTATTCCTGCATCCTGGCCATGTATTTAAAGGTATGAGCCGGAACAACACGATCGTCATGATCAGCAGTCGTAGCCAGGATGGCCGGGTAGGATGTTCCTTTTTTGATGTTGTGGTAGGGTGAGTAGGCATATAAATAATTGAACATTTCAGCATTGTCTTCACTGCTGCCATAATCTCCTGCCCAAGCCCAACCGATGGTGAATTTGTGGAACCGGAGCATATCCATCACCCCAACTGCCGGAAGTGCAACTTTAAACAGGTCAGGCCGTTGATTGGTCACTGCACCTACCAGCAATCCTCCATTTGATCCGCCCTGGATGGCCAGTTTCTCACTTGAAGTATATTTCTGGCTGATCAGATACTCAGCTGCACCAATGAAATCATCGAACACATTTTGCTTTTGTAATTTGGTACCCGACAAATGCCATTCTTCACCATATTCACCTCCGCCACGCAGGTTGGGCATTGCAAATACTCCTCCATTTTCAATAAAAGCAATACGTGAAGGTGAAAATGCAGGGGTCAGACTGATGTTGAAGCCACCGTAGGCATATAGAAGGGTAGGGTTTTGGCCATCAAGTTCTAACCCTTTTTTATAAACGATGAAGATTGGAACTTTGGTGCCATCTTTGCTGGTATAAAATTCCTGCTTTACCTCTATATCCTCTGGATTGAATTTTATCTCTGGCCTGAAATGCAGGGTTGATTGATTTGTTGTAAAATCATATTTGTAGATCTCACCCGGAGTATTAAAAGAGGTGTAACTGAAAAAGGCAATGGAATCTTCTTTTTTTCCTGAGAAAGCACTCACAGTGCCGATTCCCGGAAGCTGAACCTCGTGATCCAAGATCCCATTATAGGTATAAACTTCCACTTTGCTGTGTGCATCGGTCATGTAATTGACAACGAATTTATCGCCTGTCAGGCTAACCGATTCCAAGACATCCTTTTTCTCCGCAATAATATCCACCCAATTTGCTTCCTCTGGCTGATTGGTATTGATTTTAACCAAACGATACTTAGAGGCTTTATAATTGGTCAGTACATAAAGGTCATCACCAATATTTTCAATTGGATGGAATTCATAATCGTAGCTATTCATCAAATTAACAAAGTCACCATTCTTTTTGTTGAGGTCTTTAAAATCCAGCGCATTCCCATGGGTGCCAATGCTTTTGGAAATTAAAAGGAAGCGTTTGTCATCGGTCAGTCCGGCACCAAACATGCGTTTTGAATTCTTGTCATCGCTTACAATTAACTGGTCAGCTGCCTGTTCTGTTCCAAGTTGATGGAAGTACACCTTCTGAAATTCGTTGGCTTTGGATAATTCGCTTCCTGCATCAGGTTGATCGTAAGCGCTATAGAAGAATCCGTTGTTGCGCCAGCTTAATCCAGAGAATTTAACCCATGTAAGATGATCGGGAAGGAGATCTCCGGTTTCAATGTTTTTCACAAATACATCGTTCCAGTCGGAGCCCGATTTGGCCACCTGGTAAATCAGGTATTTGCCATCGTTTGATATTTCAATGCCTGTTAGGGCCGCTGTTCCATCTTCGGATAAAGTATTGGGATCGAGTAATACTCTTGGCTCGGAAGCAAGATCGGCTGTGGTGTATAGCACACTCTGGTTTTGCAATCCATTGTTTTTGAAGAAGAAGTACATGCCGGCTTCTTTAAAAGGGGCCCCGTATTTGGGATAATCCCACAATTCGGTCAGCCTGTTTTTTATTTTATCGCGAAAGGGCAATTCTGCCAGGTACCCAAATGTGAGCTGGTTCTGTGTCTTGACCCAGGCGGCTGTTTCAACTGAATTGTCGTCTTCGAGCCAGCGGTAGGGATCTTCAACTGAGGTTTCAAAATAAGTGTCTTTTACATCCCCTTTTTTAGTGGGTGGGTACTGAATTGATTGTGCTGTGCAAGAGATCATAAATGACAGTGCTAAAAGAGAAATAATCATTCGTTTCATAGAAAATGCAAGTTAGTGTTTTTGTTTCAACAATTAGTTAAAATTAGCTTTATATCAGTCTTTAATTATTTGATTTTATTACAATAATAGTTTTTTATTAACTTACTAACTGTTGTTGGTACACATCAATTTTATACCTATCTTCATGAATTATTTGATAATGATAAATAAATTTATCCATGAGCAATATTTTAAACCGCAGAAACTTTCTCACAACCATATCTACCGCTGCCCTGGCAACCGGTTTGTCTACCTTTCCTTTTGGCCTTCAGGCTCGTCCTGCCAATCAGCAAAAGAAGCTGGGCATCGCGCTTGTAGGTCTTGGATATTATTCAAAGGACCTATTGATGCCTGCACTTGAACAGACTAAAAATGTAAAACTTGTGGGACTGGTAACAGGTACGCTGGCAAAAGCCAAACAATTCGGTGATAAATATAATATCCCCAAAGAGAATATTTATAACTATCAGAATTTCGATGAGATAGCCCGTAATCCTGCAATTGATGTGGTATATATTGTATTGCCCAACAGTTTGCACAAAGAGTTTGTGATCCGTGCTGCAAAGGCCGGTAAACATGTGATTTGCGAAAAACCAATGGCTCTCAATGCTGCTGAATGTCGTGAAATGATCGAGGCCTGCAAAAAGGCCAATGTCTCGCTGTCAATAGGATACCGGTTGCATTACGAACCCTATACGCAGCGCATTATGCAAATGGCCAAAGAACAACCCTATGGCTCTATTTCAATCATACAGGCATCGGCAGGTTTCAGAATGGGCAGACCAACCGAAATGTGGAAAGCGAAAAGCTTATATGGAGGTGGTGCCATTATGGACATGGGGCCCTATCCATTGCAGGCTGCACGATATTCCACCGGTCTGGAACCCATTGCAGTGACTGCTCAGCAATTTAATTCAGATCCAAAAGTTTTTGTTGGGGTGGATGAAACAACTACCTTCCAGTTAGAATTTCCCGGTAATATTGTAGCCAATTGTCTGACAACCTTTGCCGCCAATGTCAATTATCTGACTATCAATGCTCACAAAGGAGAATATGGACTTAGGCCCTTTAGCGAATATGATGGTCTTCATGGATTTTTACCCAACGGTCAAAACTTTGATTTCCCTGCAATGAATCAGCAGGCCGCACAATTGGATGCGATGTGCCTTTCGATCATGGAAAATCGACCTTCGCTCACCACAGGAGAAGAAGGCCTTCGTGATATGATCATCATAGATGCCATGCGTGAATCGGTTCGTAAGGG
>Ga0123337_10002271_pt1 | contig 22194 bp, 23 predicted proteins | sample frozenSSSSmetaG_FD_89792 | JGI IMG/M metagenome (GOLD analysis project Ga0123337, IMG submission 89792) | Glacier valley bacterial and archeal communities from Borup Fiord, Nunavut, Canada, to study Microbial Dark Matter (Phase II) -... | ecosystem: Environmental > Aquatic > Freshwater > Ice >...
AAACCTTGCAGTAACTCCCCCCAAACCTTGTTTTAACGATGCGGTAACTCCCCCCAAACCTTGTATTTATTCCCCCTAAACCTTGTAATAGGCCCTGCAATTTTCTAAGAATCAAGTAGTTAAAGAACCTCTAAATCAATCAAATAATTTCTCTGATAACAGATCAAAAATCAAAAAGCTATTTCTGATAGTATAAAAGGGTAAAAAAACGGTGTTTTAGACTTAGCTATTTACCTTACAGGGAAACAGTAGCACCCTTTTTTACTAATAGTATGGCCAAAGCAATCACCACCGATCTGTTGCCCCTCCCCGCTGTTCGACTCCTTCTCGACTCGTGTACCGTAACGCTGGAACCCATGACGCACCAGATCAGCAGTATGCCGAAAGAGTCTGGTCTGGAGTATTACTTCGTACCCGCCAAACACATGCGGCTGTTCAGCCCCTACCACCGGCCAGACCGGCCGTTCAAAAACCTGAAATTGCTAAATTATGACCGGCCCGCGATTTCCATTTCGTTCTATAATAAACACAAATACAAGATCGACCGAGACGTTGAACCCGTCGTAGCCCAGCAGATACTACAGGCACAACGCGACGAACTCTACGGTTCTTCATTCTTAGAGCAGCTATCGACCGGGCAACAGCAACAGCTTCAGTACATCGACAACCTGCTAAGAAGCTTGCGCGACCATCCCGCTGATCTCAATTTCTGTATCTCGAATTACCACCAGTTCTACCGGTACTGGTACTGTTCATATCGCTACTTTGACGATGTGGATCGAATAAAGACGAGCACCAGCAACGAACATATGCTAAAGCATACCCAGCGCGCCAAAGAACGAAGTTCGGCCATTAATGAACGGCTCAACATCATCTTCGTTGATATGAATTATATGACCCGCCCCGTCCCCTATGATAACAAATTGGTGGATCGGGAACTGGAAACGTTTGATGCCAGCATCCCGTTCGGGCAGTCGGCATTGTACGTAAAAAAGAATATATAGCGGGGCGTATTTCTAATTATGCGGTACTCATAGTCCACAAGACAATATTACGAGGTGAACGACCTTTGCAGTGATGGCAAAGGCAAGACCCTATTCAGTTGCCTTTGGTAAGGCAATCAAACAGGAACGGACGAAGCAAAATCTTTCGCAGGAAGAGCTTGGACTGAAGTGTGAGATGGATCGATCCTATATTTCCGGGATTGAGACAGGTCGGCGTAACCCTACGGTACAGTCCGTCTGGGTGATCGCTACCGAGGGATTGCAGGTGCCGCTGGTGTCCCTGATTCTCCAGGCAGAAGAGTATATGCGTATGCGGTAAGTCGCAAAAAAACGTCGTTGCCGGAGCCAGTAGCACCTTTTTGTCCCGCAGATACCCCCGTTCGTCCCGGTTATTACCGCATCGACGGACTCTATTCATCTATGACGTAATTTAGCTTCCATGGAAGCAGATTACTTCGTGCTGAGACTACTCAGCATCACCCAGGACATTCAGGTCGAACAGGCCGAGTTTATGCCCGCTGTTGAGCAGGGACGCCAGGCGTTTGACCGTCGCCGACGGGATGGTCTCGACGTGTCAACCGCCCTTGAGGGTGCGGAAGCCGAAATGGTGGCCACGTTTACCCACCGGCTCGAAGCCGCCACGCAGCTGCGCAGTCTCCTGACTGAAAACTTTGCTGACTCGTCCACCCTCTCAGCGGCCGCTCACTTCGGGCCGCTGCTCACCCAACTGATGCCGCTACTGACTGCCGATCCATTTCGGCAGGGTAGCCGGCTGGCTGATGCGCTGATTATCGGAAAAATAGCTGAGTACGAAGAGCAAAACCAAATTACCAATGGCGTTTAACCACCGGCTGCAGCTAAACGCCAACATCGCTGCTTTGCGGCTTGCTTTTACCATTGAGCAGCGTCGGCAGAGCGGAGAAACAGCTGCCCCGACCACCGCAGAAATCGATACCCTGGCCGCTTACGGAGGGTTTGGTGCACTCAAAGCCGTCCTGTTACCCATCGATAGCGACAAACTGTGGACCACCTCACTGGACGAGTCCCTACGCCCCGGTGTACAGGCGTTGCATCAGTTGTTACAGGAGGCCGCTCCCCAGCGGGCAAACGAATACCTGGCGGGTATCCGCAACAGCGTTTTGTCTGGTTTCTATACACCCCCGGAGCTGGTCGAATCGGTTGGCCGGGAATTGGCCAGCGTGTTCCCCGCTGGTCCGGTCCGTTACCTCGATCCATCGGCGGGGACTGGTATTTTCCCACAAGCCTTCGACCAGGCCGGGCTGTCGATGGGCGCGGTTCATCTTATTGAGAAGGACCCGGCTACCGCGCTGATCCTTCAGACGCTTTACCCACAGCATACCATCGAGAACCGGGGTTTTGAGGAAGGCGGTCGCCAGTTGAACGACCGCTTTGATTTGGTGGCCAGCAATATCCCGTTCGGAAACGTAGCTGTCTGGGATGAAACGTTAGCCAACAGCAGAGATAAGCAACGGCGGGGAGCGTGCGCCCGGCTACACACGTATTTCAGCGTCAAAAGCGTCGATTGCTTACGGGAAGGCGGTCTGGCCGTAATTCTGACGACGGACGCCTTGCTGAACGCACCAGCCAACGAAGGCGTGCGACAGTACCTGGTGCGGCATTGTGATCTGGTCGCTGCTGCCCGGTTGCCGCATAACCTGTTTACCGCATACGCGGGTACCAGTGTCGGCAGCGACGTGATCGTACTACAAAAGCGGAGTAATAAAACCGCCCTGACGACGCAGGAACAACGCTTCGTTCGCTCACTCGAAGGCGCGGAAGGCGTCCTCGTTAATGGTCTTTTTCGGGATGGAGCCGGGATAGTATCGACCAGTCAGCAACTCAGCACCGATCAGTACGGGAAACCAGCACTTATCAATCAGTTTGACGGCAGCCCTGCCGAAATGGGCGGTGTCCTACGGGAGCTTCTTAAGCCAGCCTTGAACAGTCATTTCAGGGAAACGGCATTTGCCCAGGGGCTTAGCCAGGCTACTACGTCCGAACACGGACTGGCCAGTAGCATCCGATCCAAAGGCGCAGCCCGACCAGCACCGGGCTTCGTACAGGGTGAATTATTCGCCTTAGCCGTTCCCGTCCAGGCCCGTTTAGTGACGATCAGGCTGGAAGCGTTTCACCAGGCCGGTACGCTCGTCAATCAGGACGGGGAGGTAGGGCGATTGTCATCGGACATGAGCCGACTCGATGCGTTGCCCCCTCCGCTCGACCACGCCCGGCTGAGCGCACTGCTTGCCATCCGGGACGCCTATGAACGACTCTATGAGACCGAAACAACTACCCAGCAGCCGCAACCCGGTCTGCGGAACGGACTCAACCAGTTTTACGACATTTTTACGGATCGGTATGGCTCAATCAACGCAGCTGGTAACGCGGGGTTAGCGTTGCTGGACCCCCAGGGGCGTTCGTTACTCGCCCTCGAACTAGCCGACGAGACAAGGCAATTTGTCCGCACTGACATCTTCCGCCAGCCCGTCAGCATTCAGCGGGCGCGGGTAGCGGAATACACCGCTCAGGAAGCATTGACGGCTTCGCTCAGCAAGTTTGGGCGGGTGAATCTGGCTTATCTTGTAGAACTGACGCACCAGCCGGTTGATAGGCTTACGGCGGAGTTGACGGATCACATTGTGTATAATCCATTGCTGGATGAGTACCAGACACCAGCCGCCTTGGTAAGCGGCAACGTGGTCGAGAAACTTGATGCAATGTTGGCATTGGCGGATAATCCCAGGGCGCAGCCAGCCATCGACGCGCTACGGGCAGGTCAGCCAACGCCGATCAGCTTTGACGAATTAGACTTTAATTTAGGGGAGCGATGGATTCCGGTTGAGGTCTATTCACGGTTCGCTTCGGATCTGTTCGGACAGCCGGTGACGGTCAGTCACGCGCCCTCAATGGACGAATTCGGTGTTGATACGCGTCCCTGGCTTATGGCCAGTGCGACGATTCAGCAGCAGTACGCCGTGCAAAGCCAGACGAGGGTTTTCGACGGCTTGACGCTGTTCCGCTATGGACTCTACAACACCAGCCCGGACATTACCAAAGAAGGGCCGGACGGTGTGAAGATGCGCGATGCCGAAACCACGCAGTTAGCGGCCGCTAAGATCGAGCAGATTCGGACGGCCTTTATTGAGTGGCTTCCGACGCAGACCCCGGAGTTGAAACAGGATTTAGCGGACCGTTACAACCGGCTGTTCAACTGTTTCGTGAAAGGTCAGTACAACGGATCGCATCAGCAGTTTCCGGATTTAAACCTCGCCAATCTTGGTATTCCTGGTTTGTACGGTTCGCAAAAGGACGCCATCTGGATGCTGTTACAGAACGGAGGGGGCATCGCCGATCACGAAGTCGGAACGGGTAAAACGTTGATTATGACCATTGCCTCTTATGAGATGAAGCGATTGGGTCTGGTTAATAAACCCTGCATCGTCGCCATGAAAGCCAATGTCAACCAGATCGCTCAGACTTACCGGGCAGCTTATCCAAACGCCCGGCTTCTCTACCCAGGTCAGCAGGATTTCAGCCCGGCCAACCGGGAGCAGTTTCTTCGGTCGATAAAAAATGGCGACTGGGACTGTATTATTTTAACCCACGACCAGTTCGCCCGCATTCCCCAATCGCCCGACGTGCAGCAGAAGGTGATGCGGGAGGAGTTGAACAATCTGGAAAAAGACTTACAAACCCTGCAAAACAACGGGGGATCACTCTCCAAATCCCTGTTGAAAGGGCTGGAAACCCGCAAGGCCAACCTGACGGTTAAACTGTCCAGACTACAGTACGAACTTAATAGCAAGACGGATCAGGTGCCGCACTTTGGTAACATGGGTATTGACCACCTGCTGGTCGATGAATCGCACCAGTTTAAGAACTTGCAGTTTACCACACGCCACAACCGCGTAGCGGGCCTGGGTAGCCCCGAAGGAAGCCAACGGGCTACTAATCTGCTTTACGCCGTGCGCAGCATACAGGAGCGCACTGGAAAGGATTTGGGGGCTACGTTCTTATCGGGTACGACCATCACGAACTCGCTGACGGAAATGTACTTGCTCTTCAAATACCTGCGGCCTCAGGAAATGATGCGTCAGCGCATCGAAAACTTCGACGCCTGGGCTGCAGTGTATGCCAAGAAGACGTCAGACTTCGAATACAGCGTGACCAATCAGCTTTCGATCAAAGAACGGTTCCGACACTTTATCAAGGTGCCGGAGTTAGCGCAGTTTTACAGCCAGATTACCGACTTCAGGACCGCATCAATGGTGGGACTGGATCGACCAAAAGCCATCGACATGCTGGTTAGTCTCTCCCCTACGCCGGACCAGGCCGTATTTACCAAGAAGTTGATCGACTTTGCAAAAACCGGTGATGGTACCATCCTGGGACGTGCACCCCTGTCCGACAAGGAGCAGACAGCCAAGATGCTGATCGCCACGAACTACGCCAAGAAAGCCGCCCTGGATATGCGCCTGATCGATCCGTCAATGGCTGACGATCCAGGCAGTAAACTATCCCGCTGCGCAGCCCTGATCGCCAGACATTATCAGGAGAGTCACCCCTACCGAGGTACGCAAATGGTTTTCTGCGATACGGGTACTTATAAGCCAGGCGATAAATGGGATGCTTATACGGCGTTGCGCGAGAAGCTGGTGCAAGAGTACGGCATCCCCGCGCAACAAATTCGTTTTGCGCAGGAATGTAAAAATGACCGCGAACGGGAAAAGCTCTGGGATCAGGCGAATGAAGGGACGGTGCGCGTGTTAGTCGGCTCGACGGGAACGATGGGGACGGGCGTCAACGCGCAGAAGCGCGTCGTGGCCATGTACCACTTGGACATTCCATGGAAGCCCTCGGAACTTGACCAGCGCGTCGGACGTGGCTCACGAACCGGAAACGTCGTAGCGCGTGATCACTTCAACAACGAAGTCAAAAACTATGTCTTTGCCACGGAGCAGTCGCTTGACAACTATAAATTTAACCTGCTGCAGACGAAAGCAACGTTCATCAGCCAGATCAAAAGCGGATCAGCCACCGGCAGGCGATTAGATGAAGGAGCTTTTGACGAGGCTACCGGTATGAACTTCTCGGAATACGTTGCCATTTTGTCGGGTAATCAGGACCTGCTTCAGAAAGCCAAACTGGAGAAGCAAATCACTGTGCTGGAAACCGAACTCAAACTGTTTCAGAAGGAAAGTGGCAAAGCTGGTACGATGCTGGCCAGCGTGGGCGACTCGCTGGAGAAAGCCAGGAAAACGGCGGGACTCCTTCATAATGACTATATGAAACTCACCGCCGTCACTACGTTTGGCCCGGACGGTAATTTGCCGAACGCTACGAAGATAACTGCGACATCGACCCCCATCACGACGGTTAGAACACTCGGTGAGTTTGTCGCCCGGACGGACGAGCAGACAAACACCAAAGGGGCAGAAAAGCATTTGGGGACGCTTCACGGATTCAACCTGTACGTCCGAACGGAAACGGGGTATAGCATCGATGGGCGACCGGAAAAAGCAAACGCGTTTATTGTCAGGGGTGATAACCTGACGTACAGCCACAATAATGGCTACCTGGCCGGACGTACCCCGGAGGTAGCCGCCCGGCAATTTGTCCGCGCCCTGGAGCGGATACCGTCGCTCCTAACCCAACAGCAGGAGAAGATCACAAACCTAACCCAACAGCAAAAACTTTTGACCGACATGGTCACCAAACCATGGGGGAAAAGCGAAAAACTACGGGAGCTGAAATCAGAATTGCGGCAGGTTGAATCACGGTTACAGACAATGGGCCAGGAACACGAGCCTAAAAGCGAACCCAAGAAAGATAAGACCGTCGGAAAGTCGATCACCAGGCAGTACGACCAAAGCATCGGCGTAGCCTAAAGCACGTTGCCCCGTGTCGAAGCTGCCCAGCTCATCTGAGAACTGGCAGCTTTGGCACGGGGCTTTTTATGGGTGTAATTACTTTAGGGTAGTCAGTTATTTCAGCCAATGATATATCAGTTTCCGGCAACAGCACCCGGACGCCAAAGCGTCGGTAAGAGGGCACCACCGGCGAAAGCCAGGGCCAGCATCCCGCGAATGAGCAGAACATGATCGTTGGCGATGAGTTCCGTAATGCTGGTCAGCAAGTACATCAGTAGCCCCCCGGTTACCGAACAGCTTATCAACTGTGGGGTAATGAGCAGGTTTGGCCTTCCCAATCTGGCCAACTGATAAAAGCTGTACCAGAACCCCCAAAACCAGGCTCCGTATCTGATCGTATGCACAACCACCAAACAGTAATATCCGGCGTCGTTGTCGGTAAAATTGTCAAGAAGCCAGCTGCTGCCCGAACAGATGATGTCAATCAGTTGCACCAGCAATAGCGATACAATGAGCATACACCAGAGTGGACGGGCGGGCAGGTTGGGAAGCAGCCGGTAGATGATGGGTGCTACCAGTCGAAAGAAACGCGTTTGATCGAAAGACTTCATAGTTTTGCGGAAACTTACCAGACCGGAAAATTCAGAAGCGAAATTTTGAACCGTCCGGGTACTTCAGGAAGAGCGTATACGTAACCCCTTTTCTTTTACCAATTACGTAAAAGACTGTTATCAACAGTAAGGTCATAATACCAAGAAACGACGCCATAAACCACAGGAAGTCGAGAAATTTGGCACCGGGTAACCAGTCAAGTAGCCAATCTACGCCGGACGAGGTATCATCAACTGACGAAAGTGGGAGGTCAGCTTTAAGGTAAGACGTTGACAAGGGAATACTTGGATCGTAGGAGTAGCTACCGCGGTAGGTTCTTTGGTAATCTCTCAGGGAAGGATGGTCGGCGATAAAGAGCTGAAGCTGTTGCGCGTATGCTTTAGCCTGACCAGGGTGGAAATAGATTTGCGCTAATCCATACTGAACAAATGTCAGGGCAGTCGAATCATCGATATCAGAGAGGGCATACCGAAAACTTGTCGCAGGTAACTCCAAAAACCCTTTGAAGTGTGTCGCGTGTTCGTATTGGTACGATAAGCTGTCAAGTAACACATCCTCGGCACAAACCACAAACGGGCTTATGGCGAGGAGTATCACGAAAAGGATGTTGGTTTTCATCTGTGTTGGTCGTTAAGAATTAAGACTTTCTACTGGATCAAATTGCTCCACTGCTGGTCGTTCCAGCCCGAATCAGTTAGATATCGGTGCAGGTTGAAACGTCGCCGGACCAGACTCACGGTTCAGCTGCTCGTAATAGATCCGCTGCCAGAATACCCGGTGCCGGGTCAGTGCTACAGACGGATCGGCTGTTTTGTTTTTGACGTAGTACGTGACCACGTTGACCGGCTTGTCCCCCTTGCAGATCGGGCAGTGGTATAAACCGGAGGTAGCGGAATGTGCTCGTTTGACGACGCTGACGCTGCCGCAGCAGGAACACGCCTGCCGACTCTGGGTCGGTAAGGTGGCCAGTAAAGCATCGTCATTTTGTTGCAGGATAGTTTCCAGAATCTGAGCAGCTTTCATGATTGAAACAGGAAAAAGTGATTGACGTGGGTAACCGGAGTACGGGAGCAGTAGCGAACAATAACTTCAGCTATGCAGTAGCTAAGAGCGCAACAAAGCGCGACGATAGCCAGGAAGCGGGGCAACATTCTGGTGAGGAATTGTGCCGGGCGTGAGTAAGTTTTCATGGACGGATACGTGTGCGATTAATACCGTTCTTGTTCGTTACAGCACCGTCAGCGTGAAGGTCGTATCCGTCCGCTGACCCGACCCATCGACAATACGCAGGGTCAACTGATGCTGACCCGAATCAGCCGGTACATACGTCAGCGAATCCATCCGCATGGCTGTCGTTGTGGCCGTGATGCCGGTTCGCTGCCCCACCTTCACTTCCTTGTTATCGAGAAGTAAGACCCCCCGATTGGGAGCCGCCAGTTGCCAGCTGAAGTTATAGCCGTTTCCGGTCGTAACGTAGGGCGTCTGAACGGCGATACCAACCGTTACGGGCCGGTGCCGGGCAACCGCGACGGGAAAGGCGTCGAGCCGCAGCGAAAAAGGAAACTGACGCTGGATGTCCAGCGATTCATTCTGGCACCCGGTCACCGCAAGCGCGGAGCCGAGTACGAAGGCAATCAGATAGGTTTTCATTGAATGATACAGTAACGGATACCTGCGTATCCAATGGTACGAAATTGAGCCACTTCAGAAAACGGGACCACCCGTTCGGTGATCCCGCCAATCAGCATTAGCGCGGGCTTCAGATACACCTCAGCTTCTACACCCAGTTGAGGACCAATTGTAGCCGTGGATTTATTCTGAATAATCCCCTCTGCCAGACCGGGTTGGTTTCGGTTAACCAGCTCGTAGCCGACGTAAGCCCCAATCGTTGGTGCGACGTACAGCCAGCGACGGGTCGTGTAGATACCGCGTGGTACGTAGTCGAGCGATAGCCCGCACTGTTCGACCATCGGCTTGGCGTTGTCCTGAGCCGGGTAGTACTTCCGAACGTAGGAAGCGGACGCCTTCCAGTACCGTTCGTTGGATTGGTACCACACGTAATCCAGACTGGCCATGTAGCCACTCCCTGCCGAACGCAGGGCCGAGAACTTCGGCAGGTTATCGACCGCGCCAACGGTCAGGCCAAGGGCCGATTGCCCTTTGATGTGCCGCTGCCCGTAGCTGGGAGCTGTCAGCATGAGCGCGATCAGGAACGTAATCAGGATTGATTTCATAGTGTGTCGGCGTCTAATATGTCCTGATTGGCCATCGAAAAGGATACCGTGCGTCCGCCGTTCTTTTCTCCCATGACAATCTGCACCGTTTTGTCATCGGGGATGGTAAACTTCTGGAAGACGTAGACCTTCTCTACGCTTTGCCGGCCCGGAATGATTACTAACGGTTCATTATATACGTAAAGGGGAGTAATCTCTAACTCCTGGTGCGACGACTCTTTGGCGACCGTCTTATCGACGATAAAAAACCGCATATATTCCAGGTCGTAGTTAATGTTCGATTTGTTCTTCACCCCTACTTTATAATAGAGTACGTTGTCTTTGTAGTACAGCCCCCGCAAGCTGGCCTGGATGTCGTATTTGTTGGTGCCGATGTGCCGGATGCGTCGGTGCTGATCGATGATCCGGGCGCAGTTCTGGACAATTTCTTGCTGCGAGGTGTTTACCCCGGCGAAGCTGACGACGGTTCCCTTCTGGTTGACCGTTCGCCCTTTCTGCTGTACCGAGCGGTCGTCACTGGCTGACAAATCGAGGGCCAGCATGGTGGGGTACTCGTTGTAGTTGGCCACGAAGCTGTGAAACTTTCCGTCCGCCGTCATCACCGAAAAGTTAGTTTCGTTGAAGCCGATGGAGCTCGCCTTGACGCGCAGCACGTTATCGACCGCGCTGGCTTTGTCGGCCATAATATCTTTGGACCCCAGATCGACCGACTTGATCGGGGAGTTGAAAATGATACAGGTCGTTTTGTTAAACGCCAGGTCGAGGTAGTACGACCGGATAACGTTATGGTCCTGAATGGGAATGGACCCGTACGACGGCAGATCCCGGCCAGCGGGTGTAGCATCCATCGTGCTCTCGGCCACCGGTGAAAGGCTAACCGGTACCGACGTGGCCAGTGTAACCGAACTAATGGGCGTCAGTGATTTAACTGCAGGGATCGATTTGGCCGCAGCCATACGCCGGGCCGCCTGTCGTTTGGGCGACATTATTGACCGGGCAGACAACTTTGTCGGCGCTGTTTGCGCCAGAACGACTTGCTGTAAACTCATGACAAAAGCCACGCAATACACGATGCGTTTCATAGGATGATTTATTTTAAAAGGACGTAATAATTGTTTTTCAGCGTTGCTTTCTGAACCGAGACTTTCCGGGATAGGAATGTGCGCCCACCTTGAATTCCTGCCTGGAGCGCGGAAGCAGCCGCTACACCCGGTACGTTATTCGAGTAAACCGGCGTGTTAATGTTCAGACCCTGCGCAGCCTGAGCCATCGTCTGTCGGCCCTGCTCGACCGAAAGTACGTTCGGTACGTAGATGCCTGATAGACCATCCATATCATACGCAACGAGTCGCATGGGAAAGATGCGGCCATCCGTCTGTACCGACGTGATCGAGATGTTGACCCGCTGACCGCTGAAGTTAGCCACCCCGTACAGGCGGGTACCTTCGGGAATCGACCGACCCCGCAGCGTGATCGCTTCCAGTAGCCGTAGCCCCACGCGACCACCGGTGATAATAGTTTGATCGGAGAACACAACGGCCTTGATTGTAACGGACAGCGAATCCTCGCGGCTATCCATCTGTTGCCTGCGCATCTCCGACTGCAACCCGTAGAAGCTATTTTTACCTGCTGGGCCACTGAGTGACGATACCGAATAGTCGGCGACCGTTTCGGGTTTCAGGCTCCGCCCTACCAGCTCCTGTTGCCGCTTGATTTTGTCGGCTTTGTATTCCTGTAGCAAAGCCAGCAGCTTTTTCTGCTTTTCGAGGTCCGCATTCGTTTTGGCAACGTTGGCAACGGGTTCGTCGTCGTCGTCGTACTCATCCGCCAGGGGAACGGCCGTTGACCGGCGCGTTCTGGATTTGGGCATGGTTGGCTCCTGGTCCTGAGACGTTTCCTGGTAAATCGTTTCCGGCACGGCCGGGCCATAGATATAGGATTGGGCATCCTTGTGACCGGGCCGGTCAGCCTGCCCCATCACCGGAACGTTCGAGTTCAACCCGCGCTCGTTGGCCAACTGATCGGGCATCGACAGCGAACGCCCCTGGCCATCCGCAGCCAGTTCGAGCTTGGACCGGGATGGTAACCCGGTGGAATCACCGGCGTTCGGCATATTTGCGTTCAGCGTCGTCGTTGACGACACCGCTTCCGTCGGCGTCTTCGTATGATGAAGAAAATAATAAATGATGAGGATCAGGCATACGCCACCCCCGGTCAGGAACGTAACGAATCGTTTGTCCTGAAATAGTTGGCTGACTCTACTTCCGTCGAGGTTCATGTGATTTGTGGGGGATACGGGTGAAAAGATGGCCAGTGGCCGTAACGTACACGCTGAAGGCACTGAGCAGAAGTAATGCGCTCAGGCAACCGATTAGCTGCCATTGCCGCCGTTGCTTGGGCTGGGTTTCCCACTGCTTGACGATTGGCGTACACCAGCGGATAAACCGTTCGACTACCGACTGATAAGCAAGCCTTATGTGCGGGGCGGGTGGTTTCTTACGCCGGTACCCCAAAATAGACAGGAGGGACATAGTGAATGCGCGGATTAAGGTCGTGCGTCGTATTGATTTCGGTTGATGGTTTCGATGTCCGAGTTGTCCGTAACCCGAAATCGCTCGATAAGAAAGCCATGTGGGTTGTTATCCGTCCGGTTCGCGTCGATTAGTGAGCAGTCAGCCACCAGCTTACGGTAGGTGATATTGGTAGCCCGGACTAGCAGAATGCGGGCATTGATCGAGCAGTAGTAAGGTGACTGGCTCATATCGACCTGTACCGAGTCGATCATGATCTTTTGAATCGTATTACCCTGGAGGAGTTTGGTGTAAAACCCCTTTTCCCGCAGGTCCAGGTAATGGCGCGTGATGGATTCGTCGCCGAGGTAAGATGCCTGTTTCATACTCTCGTTGATCGCCTGCTCGTCGGGTTCCTGATTGAAGAAAAGCTTCAGAAACGTCCTGACGTGATCACGGGCTTCGGCGGGCCGGTTGGCATTCTGGTCCTGTGCGAGAGCCAGCATGATTGACTTACCGCCATTGTCGAGTACGTAGATTCGTTCACGGGCTTTATCCATGCTCGTGAACGACATCCAGCCGATCCAGGCGGCAAACCCAACACACGACAGGATGACGAGAAAAACAACTACGCGAAGCATCCGAAACGAGGTTTCGATGTTCCGTAAGTATCTGAAATTGAAGTTCGAATTCATGCCAAATGATTGTTGAAGAGTTAGTAAGAAACTGCGCCCGCTACCATACGGCCCGCGCCCTGGCCCGCTCCGGCCCCGGCAAGTTGACCAGCTGTGCGAACGGGAGACGATATGGCCCGCAGTCCTTCGGATACACCCGCAGAATCCAGTATCCAGGTGGCCAGCTTCGGGACGAGGAGATAGCCGAATATGCCCACGGCGTAGAAGAGCAGGCTGGCCACGGGAGAACTGGGCATTCCGGGATTACCCTGGATCTGCTGGTATTCGATGTTTAAGCTCGACAGGTGGAAACTGTCCAGAATAAAGCCGTATACGTTAGCGATAGGAACCCATAGTAACGTATGCAGAACGCGGCCTACCCAGGCAGGAATCGATGAATAAAACCAGTCAAAGCAACCCAGCCCAATTGTCAGGGGTCCGAAAATGCCCAGGATAATCAGGAAGTAGGTCGATATAATCTTGATACCAATAATGACAATGAAGTAGATGAGCCGAAACAGGGCCATCAAGACGTAATTGAGCGTAGTATCAATAACAAAGTTCACCGCATCCACGGAGGCCGACGCCACCGAGTTGCTCATCCCCATGACGCTGTCGGTGACCATCTGAAACCAGGTACGATTGTCCGTCGCGGGAGCAACCGGAGGGGGCGCGTTGGTGTTGCCGATGTTCTGGATGCGGGTTTTCGCATTGGTCAGCACCTGTTCTTCCACTTCCATCCGTCGCGTACTTCCCATCTCCTGCGTCGCCGAATTGAGCGTCTGCCCCAGATACACCATGCCCGAATAAAGTATCGGATAACCGACGAGGATCATCGAGATAACCAGCGGCCGCAGCAACGGGTAAATGTCGATTGCTTCGTTACGGGCCATGTGTGACCATACCCGGTAGAAGACGTAGAACAGGGACCCTATCAGGCCAATTGCCTGCCCCACGGCAATGAATGAAGAAAATTCAGGGAGCATCGACTCAAACAACGTGTCAGCTGCTTCTTCGATGCTGGTGATTGCACCGTTTGCCCCTGATGAATTCCAGCCGGTACCCGGCACTTGTAAAAGGATCATGGCTCGTAACGAAAGGTTTGTACGCGTGATAGAATCAACTGAGTGCTGTTAAAGCCACCAATGCCCCGGCAGCTGGTGGCCAGCCACAGCGAGTTAAGCTGAAGCTGGTTCGCCGTTCTCAAGCGGAGGACATCGTAGCCGTAGCCTTGGTCCGCGCCGTGGTTGGCCTGGGCCGTTTGCGTCGAATCATCCCACCAAACCGGCATACGCGCCACCTCCGGGCCGCAGGGAATCACCTGATGACTGACGGTGTCAACGAGCTGGGAAAAGTAGGTCCACAGCAGCGAGTCGCCGGAGGGTTCGACGTGTACACCCGCCTGAAAGACCCGCTGGTCTGTACCCGGCAGGATGACTTCCCAGCGACCGGCATAACCCGTTGGAAACGCTGACGCTTCCCGGATAAAGCGTTCCTGCTTGCAACCGTAGAGTAGTGCTGTCAGCAGTAGTAAAGGGGTGAGGAGCTGTTTCATTTCTTTTTGAAGCGGACCATGTACGGATCAGAAATTCGTTTGCTCAGCATAGCCCGAGTTGCCTGTTCGGATTCAGCCATGCGGTAGTAGTTGACGGTAGCGGCAACTTTCTGACCGTAGTTGGCCAGGTCAGCATGTCGCTCCCGCGCTTCCGCCAGCGATTTTTGCTGTAGTTTAAGCCGCTCGTAGGGAGACAGAAAAACGGGCTTTCCCTTGGAAGACGCAAACTTGTTCCGGGCATTAATCAGATTGGTTGACCCTAACGTGCTGTTGATGATAACCAGGTTGTAATACCCCATGTCGTCATCGCCTTTGTCCAGGTACTGTTTGATGAGCTTAGAGGTCGGTCCGCCGTTGTCATAGGTCTGGTTAATGGCCGAAACCTGCGTGTTCCAGATATCCTTTGTCATCTGTTTCTCAATGCCTTTGATCTTCGATCCTCTGATGGTGCTCGTCTCCTGATTGTGTTGCTGGGCGAACTCGTAACGGACCTTGAAGTCCTGGTAATTGAGTTTATTCAACCGTTCCTGACCGTCCTTCCAGACTTGCCGCAGCGAAGCCAGCTTTTTAACCAGCCGCTTATCTTTCGTCTTCTGGTAGATCGACATGATTTTCTCGGCTGCCGGAGCCAGCACTACCGCGTCCGCAATCCCTTTGATAATCTCGTCCAGGGCTTTGTTGACGGCCAGGTTGACCAGATCGACGCCTGGGTCGGTAATACCGTCCCTGATTTTGCTCTCGGTCATCCCCAGCACCTTATCAATCTCGGATTGCAGATCGGGATCGGTGGGCATACCACTCGTCAGTTGACCGGGAACAGCTTCCTCGGTCTGGGCAAACCCTGTTAGGGGGAGCATAGCCAGCAGACCAAGCAACAGGACCCGGCACGGGAATCGGGATGGGTTAGTTCGCATACACATGGTTCAGTCCAGATTTTTGGTGAAAACTTCGTTGTTTGAATTCGTCGGACTGTTGCTTGCCAATCCGGTAGACGTAAATACGGCGCAGCTCGTCGCGTAACCCGCCGATGTCTTCAAGCCGCTTTTTAATGGCCACCGCCGACTGATCGAGAATGTCCATTCGTTCCCCCTGAGCCATCCAGGAAACGGCGGTTCCTTTGCCGTCACTACCGACGTTGCAGACAATATTGACAGCGGCTGCCAGGTCATTGGTTTGCGCAGTTGACTTAATCAATGACTGGTATCCCTTTTGCTCCTGCGCCGTGAAGACAGGGGAAGACAGCAGTTGACTCAGGCTGTTGGTGTGCTTTTGAATCGCATCGAACAGCCCTTTGATGTTCAATTCCTTGTAGTAGGCACAGAATTCAGGCGAGAGACTGGTATGCGCTTTCTTCCAGGCGTAATCGACTTTCAGCGTCTGGTACGTGATCTTCTGCTGGTTGGAATAGCCCTCCGCTACCATTTTCTTCAGCCGTTCTACCTCCCCGGCTGGCGTCGTACCAACGTCGGCAATCGAAGCGGCTAACTGAGCGATCTTGTCACTGATGCCCTGCATGATCTTGTCTTCCTGTTCGCCGATTAAGTTGGACACTTCGTCAGACAGCTCGTCTTTGATGCCCGAAAAAGCACCCGTCGCGCTGTTGCCAATGCTTTCCAGCACGTTATCGGGTGAGAGCTGATTGGACAGGTTCTCGACGTAGTTGCCAATTAAATCCCCCAGGTCGTCTTTGCTTACTTTGATCGGACTCTGACCAGGGAAAATAACCGTGGCTTTACCAATCAGCGGAACCAGGACGAAAGGCATGTACTTTTTGAGATCGGGGTTAGTCTGGGACGTATCCGACGTGACATCTGTCCCTATCAAATCTGTTTGCCCCCATACCTGCCCGCGCCCCGTAAGGGCCAGTACCACTCCCAGTACCAGCACCATGTGTTTCCAGCTTGCGTTCATCAGCGTCAATAGTTAAGGTCTTCAGTGACAACTTCCTTTATAGCGACATCGAAGTCTCCCCCGTTTCTGGCCACCTTTTTCATTACCCGGAGCTTCTCTTTCTCCTCTGTCGTGTAGGCATAGTATTCCGAGCGGGAAACCTCCAGCCCGTACACCCGGTAGCGTTGGCCACCCCAGCTGACGAAGAATTCTTTGTAGTTGCGCAGCGGATCGTTATCCCGGTTCATTGACAGAATCAGATCCTTTTCTTTATCCGTTAGGCCCAGCAGTTCTTTGACGAATGCGAATTTGTTCTCGTATTTCCGCTGGTCCATCAGAATCTTGCAGTCCGCGTTGTTAATGATGGAATCCTGTACGATTGGGTTATTGATGATGTCGTTGACCTCCTGCGTAACAATCCAAGCTTCACCCGAGAATTTACGAACCGTCTTGTAGAGGTACTTGATGTAGCCGGCCATTGTAGGCGTCATAATGGCTTTCCAAGCCTCTTCGATGAGGATAATTTTTCGTACCCCCTTTAGTTTCCGCATCTTCGAGATGAAGACATCCATGACAATGATGGTCACGATGGGAAACAGGATCGGGTGATCTTTCACGTTGTCAAGCTCAAAAACGATGAAGCGTTCATTCAGCAAATCCAGGTTTTCCCGTGAGTTGAGCAGGAAATCAAACTCACCACCCCGGTAGTATGGCTTCAGGTTGAACATGAAGTTGTCAAAGTCGAAGTATTCGTCCTTGACGCCCTCTTGCTGCAGATACCCTTTGAAATCTTCCTTCATGAATTCATAGAAGGTGTCGAAGCAAGGGAAAATGTCATCCTCAACGGAAAGCTTGGTGAAGTACCCCATGACGGCCGCTGACAAAGCGTTGTACTCGGACCGGTTCGTTTTCTCCTCGACCGATTTCCAAAGCGTTAGCAGCAGATTCTTGAGTGCTTCCATCTGCTCCGTGTCGGGGAACAGCCTGTTTTCTATAAAGAAGGGATTAAAGTGGATTGGGTTTTCCATCGAGTAAGTGATGTACTTACCCCCCAGCATACCGCACAGTCCCCGGTAACTGTCGCCGACGTCCACGATAACCTCGTGCGCCCCGTGCATGAAATAGCTCCGCAAGAAATGGTTCGTCAGGAATGACTTACCCGATCCCGACGGTCCGATGATAAACTTGTTTCGGTTCGTCACCCAATGCCGTTCCATTGGTTCGTCAGAGAAGTCAACCCACAACGGACGACCTGCCAGCCGGTCTACGACGCGGATGCTGTTGTGCGCCGACTCAGAGGAATAATAATTCGTCTCGTGATTGAACATGCAGGCGGCCTGAGGAGCAAACTGCGTGAATGTATCCTCACGGGGTAGATCGGGCGAGTTGCCGGGGATACCCGCGAAGAACAGGAAAGCCGCATCCCGTGTATTCTCACGCGGTTTCAGATTCATCTTGGCAATAGCAGCCGTGGCTCTATTGCGCAGCTCCGGCAGTCGAAGTTTGTCTTCGGTCCAGATTTGTAGATTGGAATGAACGCGTACGGGCGTCAGTGATTTTTCGGCGGCAAACGTCAGAAAGTTATTGACCAACGCTGCATTAACGGCGTTGGACCGGTCAAAACTGGAGAGAGCCATCATGTTACCCGCCTTCTTTTCCAGCCCTGCCGTGATCAGTGTTCGATCATCGACGAACACGTATTGATTGTAGATATGATTGCAATTAAGCATCAACCCAATCGGCGTTGCGTACCCGACCGATAGCGTTGAGTTCTCGGTCGATAAGGCTCCGATCCGCACGTTGGTATTGATGGTATCGGGCATATCATCAATCTGCGAAATGGTGAAGAACTTAGCGTACTTCCCACCAATGCGCAGTTCATCTTCGGACGTAAAGTCCATGTCCATCAGCGGAACGACTTTATCCCGAAGGGAAAGTGTCATGTAGCGTTCGATCAACCCGGCATCCCCCACCGGGGCATCCTTGCTGGGTTGCAGCTCGTCATCACTCAATCGCCGACACGTAATCAGCCGCGACGACTCAAGGATCGACTGCATCTGTAGTACAGACACCATAAACTTCTCAATATCACCGCGACTCAGGGCCCGCTTTGAAATCAGCCGATTCCGAATGAGGGACGTAAGGCCAACCGATGTTCGAGTACGTTCGCCCTGGCTAAACGTCAGGTAGAGAAAACATGTGTGATGTAGAAATGGCCGCTCATTGAAGTGAAGTTCAGACGCACGATCCAGGTATGTTTCAGGGAGATGCTCCGCGTCCGGGCGGTATTGCTCCTCAACAAACCAGTCCTGCTTATGAAGGACAGTACCCGGCAGCAACACCCCAATTGCTTTGCTCCATACATCAACTAATTCGCGGTAGTCACCCGATTCTACGCCGTTGTCTACGCGGGCACTCAGCGTAAATATTTCAGGCAGTGTCACCTGAAACGCGACCGTTAGATCACCCCATTTTGATACAATACAGTTGTTCTCAACCGCCCCAATGGGGAATAATTTTTCGAGTTCAGTTACCTTATAGATCATGCCCATGTTGATTAATTCTTTCGGAGGTTACGGTAGACTGAATCTTTGCGAACCGTGATGATACCCGGCAGTTTCTTGCGGGCTTGCTGGCGGGCGTATCCCCCGGCTCCGTGCTGCGCTGAACGCCTGACGAAACTCAGGTACAGCCCGTAGATGCCACCCCCACAGGCCAAGAAGATCATCCAGCCGGGGATGGGTACAAAAACGGCTGCCACCCCCCCCGCCACGACGATGCCGATAACCCAGCGAATCAGCAGGCCCAGGTAATCCATACCGATTACCCCGCGTACCTGGGGCGGGCGATCCGCTCCTTTATTGATTTCGTAGGCCATCAGATAGGTTTTCTATTTGCCGAAAGCTGAATTGAGCACCAGACCGACCACCCCGGCAAAAATGATTGCCGACCCCCAGTTGATAACTGACTTCTTGAAGTCAGGATCATTGTTGAAAAACTTACTGGCACATTGGATACCACCGATGAAGCCCATAATCAGGCAGATCGGTAGCATCAGACTCCCTACGCTGGCACCCACGTCCTGAAGCTCGGCGGTTGCTTTATCGACCCCTTTGGAAATTGCCCCCGCCTTTAGTCCGCCAGACCCACCACTCTGCGCGAACAGGTTGGTCGTCATCAATACAAAGCCCAGAATCATCAGAAAGACAGGGTAATAGGCATGCTTAAGGTTTTTCATTGCATTAAATGTTAACTGGTTAAAAATTAATTGATTATGGAAATGTGTAACTCACTATTTATTACACTATTTCATTTGTCATTTTTTAGCGGATTAAAGAGAAGTAATAGCCTGAATGGATTGTTTTCTGGATGCACGTAAACTATTATACCACTAAAGTAAAGAGCATTTTGCAACGTCACAATCAGATTAAGTATTCGATTTTTCCTAATATGCTTTACAAAATGTTACGATTAGACCCGAAAGTCCTCAAAAAAAGGGAGTTCGTCCTGTAACTAACCCCGCTTGTCCTTAACAAAAATGTTTTAAAATTCATGGAAAAATTATTAACGGCCGAAGCTCTGATTGAACATGCGCTGAAAATTCGCCCTGTTTTCGGCTCCATCCTCATCACTGATTTCCGCCGAGGCCGCTACGAAGCTGGCCTGAGCAATACTCTTCAAATTGACATCGCCTGGCATCTTTTCGATGAGCGACGTAATGATCGCCAACAGGGAGGCTTGGTGCCGGGTCTGCTGTTCAAGCAGCTGGGCGTCGGCAGCTTCAAGGCGCATGACTAACATCTCACGCGACAGGGATGAGAAATGGGACATCCGCTGCTGGTAAGCGTCTACCTCCTCCCCTGTTTCGAGCTGGTTGTCCTGCATTCGCTGCTCCGTTTCCTCATCCTCTTCAAGTAGCCGATCCGGTGAACGCCCGTTATAGCCTTGCGAAAGATCGAACAGGGATTCTTCCCGGCCGTAATCAACGTCTTTCTCTTTTTCGCGCTGTAGCCTGTAAGCCTGTTGCAGCGCGTAGATTTCCTTCCAGGTCTCAGCTTCGGACGGATTTTCCGGCTTTGATGAGCCCGTCTGGTCCGGTGAGTCATTACTGGCTGAGTTGTCGGGAGCGGGCAGCGTTGGCTGCTCCCCGCCCGGCTCGGTTTTGCTCGTCTGTTGCGTTTTTTCCAGTAGCTCAACCCGTTTCAATACCTCCTCGTGTTCGCGGAAGGATACGTAGCCAGCCGGTTCCGATTCTGATGCGTCAATAGGTTCGTTACTTGGCTCTTCGTCGTCTGCGTCGCTACGGTGAGGTAGCTGAGCAGACGACGGTAAGAAATAACCTCTGAGTACCCACCCGGATATACTGAGTCCGATTACCCCAATAATCAAAAGTATCGTGTCTATATCCATCACGCGATCTTTTTACGGACTTTCCACTGCTGGAGTAATTCATCAACGGCGTCCTTGTGTACGTTCCGGTGATTGGCCAGGAGGTTCTCGATCAAATCACCCACCGTCAGTTTATGACCACGGCGACGGGCTTCTTCGACCAGCACCGCCAACAGCCAGTGGCTTTCTTCTGAAACCCGGATTGGCTTGGACGCCATCTCCGTTCGTTCCGGCTTTTTAAAGAACGTTTCCGAGTAGGTGTCCTGTGACCCCCCTCGTTCCCCTTTACTTCGTACCCGTTTGGCCACCACTGGGGTACCGGGTTGTTCAACTGGTATCTCCGGCTGCATAACTGATTGGGCCGGTTCTACCTGTTGATCGTTGGACGTATCGGTTACTATGGCCGACGACGAGGCTTCCCCCCCACCCACTTCCTGCACAGACTCGTTACCCTTTTCCTTGTCGGTTTCGCCCCTGTCGGTATCCTGCGTGGCTGGTTTCACCTCCGCAACTCCCTCGGTTTTCTGGCTTTCCGTTGCCAACCAGCCTTGCAGCGCATTGCTCGTTTTGAGCACTGGTGTCGTGCCCTTCTTTTGTTTCGACATAAAACTATGCAGTTTGTGAATTAGAAACAAATATTTTATTCAACTCCTGAATTAATGGGGCTATAGTAGTATGTGGGATCAGCGTCGAACGGTGGTCCTTTATGTTCACTGTCTGTGGCACCCGGTAGTTGATAAAGCTGACTTTTATAGGGACTGGACGACCATTGTTAAGGGTTTCCAGATAGTTGAGGGCTGATTGTTCCAGGTTGGCGTATCGTTCAGCCCGCTCATGCACATTGTACTTGTTCCACAGCAAATAAGTCGGAACCATACCCCCATTTTTGTTCGGTAAGTTGGCCATTGCCAGTACGGTGTTCATCGTTGACTCAAACGATATGGGATCAGCTTCCAGGAGCAGGATCGCAGCGTCGAGCCGCCTGACAATACCCGCAAATCCATCGACGTTTAACGTCCCCGGTAGATCAACCAGGACCAGTTCACTTTTGGTCTCCAAGGCATCCAGCTTCGGTAGCGTGTCGACCAAGCGCGACGCATGGATGGGATAGGGAACAGCCGTCAGCCGTTCCGCCTTCTTCATGAACGACTCATCAGTAGTCAGCCGGTCCTTTTCCGACTCCCGGATGGAGAGCAGCGAATGCTGAGGGAAATCGCAGTCGAACACCGTAACCGGAAGGTGTTCGACTTGGGCGTAGTAAGTGGCCACGTGCGCTGTTATGCTGGTTTTGCCAATCCCACCCTTCTGGGAACAAAATGAAATAATCTTAGCCATTGTAAAAATGTGTAAAAGATATGATGTGTTAATGTAACAAAGTTACACTGAGCAAATAAAGATTAAGACAATGTAATAACCTGTCAAAAGCAAATGTATA
>Ga0123337_10002272_pt1 | contig 22193 bp, 21 predicted proteins | sample frozenSSSSmetaG_FD_89792 | JGI IMG/M metagenome (GOLD analysis project Ga0123337, IMG submission 89792) | Glacier valley bacterial and archeal communities from Borup Fiord, Nunavut, Canada, to study Microbial Dark Matter (Phase II) -... | ecosystem: Environmental > Aquatic > Freshwater > Ice >...
ATGATATTCCCATCCTCGAAACACCGCACCACGTAGGCGATGGCGTCACACTCGCGGATATTGGCGAGGAACTGGTTGCCCAGGCCTTCGCCCTGGCTGGCGCCCTTGACCAGACCGGCGATGTCGACAAAGCTCATGCGGGCGGGCTGCACATTGATCGATTTGCCGATTTCGGCAAGCTTGTCGAGCCGCGCATCGGGCACCGAGACTTCGCCCACATTGGGCTCAATGGTGCAAAACGGGAAATTGGCGGCCTGGGCGGCAGCGGTGCGAGTCAGCGCGTTGAAGAGGGTCGACTTGCCGACATTGGGCAGGCCGACGATGCCCATCTTGAAACCCATGGGGAATGCTCCGGAATTTGTTAGCCTTCACTTGGTTCGGATGGGAAGAGAAGTCAATGCATCGCGCGGCAAAGCCGACTGGGCGTGGCACGCCAAAGCCAGCTTGTCGCGGGCGCCATTGCAGCCTATTACCGCTACCATTCCAGTTTTCATCTCAAGCGCCGGAGGCGTCTCGTGACCCTTTTCTTCTCCCTGGTCATTCTGGCCGTCCTGATCGCTGCCGCCGCCTGGTGGTATTATCGCGGCCGGCATATGGGCTCGTTCGCCCAGGCCGTGGGCATGGCCCCGGCCATTCCTGAGGCCAAGCCGCAGGGCGCCATCCCGATGCTGAAGATGCCGACGGCCAAGGGCTGGGAGCCAGGCGAGAAGCCCGACGTCGCCACTGGCCTAAAGGTGACGCCGTTTGCGCTCAACCTCAAGCATCCGCGCTGGGCCTATGTGCTGCCCAATGGCGACGTGCTGATCGCTGAATCGGCCGGCATTCCGGGTACGCCAAAGAATGTGCGCGACTATGCGATGAACCGTGTCATGGCCCGAGCCGGCGCTACCCGTCCTAGCGCCAACCAGATCACCCTGCTGCGCGATGCCGATGGCGATGGCGTGCCGGAACTGCGCGAAGTGTTCATGACCGGGCTTAACCAGCCCTTCGGCATGGCCCTGGTGGGCGACCAGCTCTATATAGGCAATACCGACAGCGTCGTGGCCTTCCCCTATGAGACGGGTCAGACCAAGATCACCGCAGCGGGCCGCACGCTGATGACGATGAAGCCCGGCGGGCACTGGACGCGCAATCTCATTGCCAGCGCCGATGGCTCCAAGCTCTACGTGGCGGTTGGCTCCAACAGTAATATTGCCGAGAATGGCCTGGCCGAAGAGGCCGGCCGCGCCTGCATTTATGAACTCGACCTGGTGACCGAAAAGTCGCGCGAATTTGCCGGCGGCCTGCGCAATCCGGTCGGCATGGCCTGGGAGCCGGTAAATGGCATGCTGTGGACGGTGGTCAATGAACGTGACGGGCTGGGTGATGAGACACCGCCTGACTACCTGACCTCGGTCAAGGATGGCGGCTTTTACGGCTGGCCGTTCAGCTATTGGGGCCAGACGGTGGATGACCGGGTTCCGCAGGATGCTGCCATGGTCGCCAAGGCATCGGCCCCCGATTACGCCCTGGGTGGCCACACGGCCTCGTTGGGTCTGTGCTGGCTGCCCGAGAATACGCTGCCCGGAATGCCGGCCGGCATGGTGATCGGCCAGCATGGCTCGTGGAACCGCTCCAAGCTCAGCGGATACAAGGTGATCCTGGTGCCGTTTGCCCATGGCAAGCCGCAGGGCACGCCGATCGATATCCTGACCGGCTTTCTGGCCGATGACGAAAAAGTCTCGCATGGCCGCCCGGTGGGCGTGGCCGTGGCCAAGGATGGCGCGCTGCTGGCGGTCGACGATGTCGGCGATGCAGTCTGGCGCGTCACCGCCGCCTGATCATCGAGCAGCTCAATCTCTGGCGGCGCGTCAATTCCGGTTGGCGCGCCGTTTGCGTCAGTCGCCCTTGAACAGCTTCTTGAGCATGTCGGCCATCGGTCCGCTGCTGGGTAGCGTCGCCTGGGGTTGGGCTGGACGCGCCTGGCGAATATGGCTCTGGGCCTTGGGCGCAGCCTGTGTCGCCCCAGCGGCGGGCGGCTTGGCAGACGCTTTGGCATCCGCGTCCTCGGCCGGCTTGAGGGCCAAAGCGAGCTTGTTCATGAAGCCGCTGTCATCGTCCTTGAGCAGCAGCCCGATATGCCGCCCGATGGCGTCGAGCAGGGGGTCGAGCCAGATCTGGTCGGCCTTGGCAAAATCACCCAGAACGTGGTGGGTGACGTTTTCCTTGCCGGGATGGCCAATGCCCAGGCGCACTCGCTTGTAGTTCAGGCCGATCTGGGGGTCGATGGAGCGCAGGCCATTGTGGCCGCCATTGCCGCCACCCACCTTGACGCGCACCTTGCCGGGCGCCAGGTCGAGCTCGTCATAGAGCACGATGACGTCGGCAGGGTCGATCTTGTAGAATTTGGCGACCTGCTGCACGCTGTCGCCGGAGCGGTTCATGAAGGTCTGCGGCTTGAGCAGGATGACCTTTTCGCCGTCGATGGTGCCTTCGGCCAGACTGCCGGAATGCTTGGAGCGAAAGCCGGCAATGCCGTGCTGGCGGGCAATGGCCTCGAGCGCCATGAAGCCGATATTGTGGCGGTTGGCCTGATACTGGCTGCCCGGATTGCCCAGGCCGACAAGCAGCTTCATTGCTCACTCCGGAAACGAAAGAGGCGACCCGAAGGCCGCCTCGAACTGATGCAACAGGCGGTCAGGTCGATTACTCGGCCTTGGGTGCGGCTGCTGCTGGGGTCTCGGCATCGTCTTCTTCGCCGGCCGACTTGAGGGCGGACGGCGCAACGATGGTCGCGATGGTGAAATCGCGGTCGGTAATGGTCGGGGTCACGCCCTTGGGCAGGGTCACGGCCGAGATGTGGATCGAATCGCCGATGTCGAAACCGGTCATGTCGACGGTGATCTCTTCGGGGATCGAATCGGCCGGCGCCGAGACTTCCACGGTGTGGCGCACGATATTGAGCGTGCCGCCGCGCTTGAGACCGGGGCTGGCTTCTTCATTGATGAAGTGCACATGAACCTGAACGGTCAACTTGGTGCCCTTGCCGACGCGGAGAAAGTCCACATGCAGCGGGAAGTCCTTGACCGGATCAAGCTGGTAATCGCGCGGGATCACGGTGTGCTTGGTGCCATCCACGTCCAGTTCGATGACGTGCGACAGGAAGCCGCCGGCATAGATGAACTTGTAGGCATCCTTGTAGGCGAGGGAGACGGTAACAGGAGCCTTCTTGTCACCGTAAATAACAGCAGGAACGAGTCCCTGACGACGCAGTTCGCGAGCGGCCCCCTTGCCAACTCCGTCACGCGCCTGTGCCTTGAGCACTTTAGCTTCAGCCATGGAAATATCCACTCTGGTTGGTGTATGCGTCACTACAACGGCATACGCGCCCGTCCTCCAGGGGTGACGAGCGCTTCATGGCGCGGGCTATAGCTCAAAGGGGCTGGACGAGCAAGCGGGAAGGGTCAATCGGCCCGCAAAGCGGCGCGTTGCGCCAGCAGATAATGTCGCACAGCATCGTCGGTGGCCAGGCCAATGGCCAGGGTCAGCGCCGCATGGGCGTCTGCATGCCGGCCGGCCCGCGCTGCCAGATGGGCACGTGCCGCCCAATAGGGCTGATAGTCGGCCATGCGCCGGTCATCGGAAAGCCCGTCCAGAATGGCCAGAGCCGCTTCGGGCCCATCCAACTCAGCCAGGGCCACGGCGCGGTTGAGGGTGACCACCGGCGATCCGGTCAGGGTTCCGAGGTGGGTATAGAGCGCCACGATGGCGGGCCAGGTCTGGGCGCCAAGCCGGCGGCGCGCCACATGGGCAGACTGGATCGCCGCTTCGATCTGATAGCGGCCGCTGGGTCCGCAGGCATTGGCTTCGTTCAGCAGGACCTCGGCCAGGTCGATCTGCCAATCGTCCCAGAGGGCAATATCCTGCTGCTCGAGCGGTACGTAGAAGCCGGTGCTGTCGCGGCGGGCCCTGCGCCGCGCTTCGGTATAGAGCATCAAGGCCAGCATGCCCTTGGCCTCAGGCTCGTCCGGCAGCAGGGAAACCACCAGGCGTCCCAGCCAGATGGCTTCATCGGCCAGCGGCGCGCCTGTGCCGTCGATCTCGGCCCATCCCTTGGTATAGGCCGCATAGATGGCTTCTAGCACGGCGTCGAGCCGATCGGGCAGATCGACACGCTCGGGAATGGCAAAGGCGATGCAGGCCTCCTTGAGGCGCGTCTTGGCCCGCACCAGGCGCTGGCCCATGGTGGCCGGGGAGATCAGGAAGGCCGCAGCAATGTCCTGCGCCGTCAGGCCCAGAATGGTCTGCAGGATCAGCGGCGCACGCATGCCGCGCTCCACCTGCGGATGGGCGCAGGCAAACATCAGGGCCAGACGCCGGTCGGGAATGTCGTCATGTTGACGGGCAGCATCATCGAGTTCATCGGCCATGAGCTGTAAATGCGCCTTTCCCGCCGCTTGCGTTTGGCGTCGCCGCGCCGCGTCGGTCAGGCGCCGACGGGCGACAGTCAGCAACCAGGCGTCGGGGACGTCCGGCACGCCATTGATTGACCAGGTCTGCAACGCGCTGGCGAAGGCATCCGCCAGCGCGTCTTCGGCGCCGGCCACATCGCGGGTGCGGGCGGCGAGATAGGCGACAAGGCGGCCGTAGCTTTCGCGGGCGACCCGCTCAGCAGTCCGGCGCGCCGTGTCGCCTGATGCCGTCACGCTGGCGCCATGGCCCAGAGCGGGCGCACTTCGATCGTGCCATAATGCGCGCTCGGGCAGCGGATCGCCCATTGCACGGCGGTATCGACGTCAGGCACGTCGAGCAGCAGATAGCCGGCAAACTGCTCCTTGGTATCGGCATAGGGCCCGTCGAGAATTTCGACGGCACTAGTGCGGCGGGTGATGGAGCGCCCCTTGCTGGCGTGTTCGAGCCGCAGGCCGGGGGTGCCGACGCCGGATTTGGCGAGCGCCGCGTTGAAGGCGGCATACTCGGCCCAGAGCGAAGGGGGCGCCTTGGCAAGCGCCTCGTCATCGTGGTGGATCAACAGCAGATATTGCATGGGTGCTCTCCTCAGTTCGCCACCACGGGGCGCACTTCGATCGTGCCGGTCTGGGTTGCCGGGCATTTGGTCGCCCAGTCCATCGCGGCGTCCAGGTCGGGTGCCTCAATGAGGTAGTAGCCGCCAAACTGCTCCTTGGTCTCGGCATAGGGGCCGTTGAGTACTTCGGTCCTGCCGTTGCGGATGCGAACGCTGGTGGCGTCCGAGGTGGGCCGCAAACGGCTGCCGGCGATCATCGCCCCAGACTTTACCAGCGCGGCATTATAGGCGGTGTAGGCGGGGCTCATGACGGTGGCGTCGGGGGGCGTGGCGGCATTGGAGATCCGCTCGTCGCCATGGATCAACAGCATGAATTGCATCTGAAAGGCTCCATTATTGCACCGGGGCACAGTCGCTCCGATGCGACAATGTCGGCGCGCGGGCGGCGCATTCTACATTTCTAGCAAGATTTCTTCAGTCGGGCCCATAGCCGGGATGAAAGGGCCGGATTTCGACGGGGCCCCAGGTGGCTGCTGGGCATAAAGCCGCCAGTTGCACGGCGCGCTCCATATCCGGCGCCTCGATCATGAAGTAGCCACCGAACTGCTCGCGCGTTTCGGCGTAGGGGCCGTCGGTCACCTTGAGCTCGCCGTTATAATTGGTGATGGTCCGGGCATCCCAGGTGGGGGCCAGGGCGGCCGTGCCGACAAAGGCACCAGCCTTTTCCAGCGTGCCCTGATAGGCCGCCATCAACTGCATGGCGCCGGCCATTTCATCGGGTGAAAATGAGGCTCCGACCTTCTCGTCGGCCATCAGCATGAGCATGAACTTCATCGCAGTCTCCTCGGTGCAGGCAGCATAGCCCGTCAGGACAATGTCGCGCGAGGAAGCCCGATTTCGACCGGCAGGCCAGGTTTAGTCGAAAAGGCTCGACACGCTCTGTTCGCTGGCGGTGCGGGCAATGGCCTCGCCGATCAGCGGGGCGATGGCCAGGCGGCGGATATTGCCGGCGGCGCGGTGGGCATCGGTTTCCTCGATCGAGTCGGTTACCACCAGTTCCTTGAGCTTGGAGGTGCCGATGCGCTGGGCAGCGCCTTCGGAGAGGACGCCGTGGGTGATGTAGGCGGAAACCTGCTTGGCGCCTGCCTTGAGCAGGGCCTCGGCGGCATTGACCAGGGTGCCGCCGCTATCGACGATATCGTCGATGAGGATGCAGGACTGGCCGGAGACGTCGCCGATGATGTTCATGACTTCGGAGACGCCGGCCTTGGGGCGGCGCTTGTCGACGATGGCCAGGTCAGTGCCGAGGCGCTGCGCCACGGCGCGGGCGCGGGCCACGCCGCCGACATCGGGCGAAACGATCATGGTATTTTCGAGCTTGTAGTTGTCCAGGATATCCCGCGTGATGATCGGCGCGGCATAGAGATTGTCTGTCGGGATATCGAAGAAGCCCTGGATCTGGGCTGCATGCAGATCAAGCGTGATGACGCGGTGGACGCCGGCCTCGGTGATCAGGTTGGAGACGAGCTTGGCCGAGATGGGCGTGCGCCCGGTGGCGCGACGGTCCTGCCGCGCATAGCCGAAATAGGGCAGGACGGCGGTGATGCGCCGGGCCGATGAACGTCGCAGCGCGTCCGTCAGGATCAGCAGTTCCATCAGGTTGTCATTAGCCGGAAAGCTGGTCGACTGCAGGATGAAGACGTCCTCGCCGCGGACATTTTCATGAATCTCGACAAAAACTTCCTTGTCGGCGAAGCGCTTGACCGTACAGTCGGTGAGGGGGAGCTCGAGATAGCTGGCGATAGCCTGGGCGAGGGCCCGGTTGGAGTTGCCGGTCACCAGCTTCATGGGGCGCGATCCTGTCTCAACCGGCCGCGCGGAGCGAGGCCTTCCAGTTTCGCCGCAGCTTTAGCGAGTCCCTCCCGGACTCGCAACGCCGCAATTGGCCGATAGGTAAAGAATTACGTGAGACCGATCACCGCCACCTGCCGCCCGGTCTTGATGGCGTGGTGAGTCGCGTAGCGATGGGAGAAATAGCGCTCGGGATGGGCATAGGTGCAGGCACCGACACGATCAATGGCGCCAATGCCGGCGGCGGTCAGGCAGTCGGCGACAAATCCCGGCAGGTCAAAGTGCTCGACCCCGCCGGCGGGAATGCTGATGCGGTTGCCCGCCTGCGGATGGGCGGCAAGCAGGTCGGCGGCAAATTGCGGGCCGACTTCATAGTTCGGCCCCGAAATTGTAGGGCCGATGGCCGCGACGATGCGGTCGGCCCGGGCGCCAAGGACTACCATACCGGCGATCGTAGCTTCGCAAATGCCATCTACCGCGCCGCGCCAGCCTGCATGGGCGGCGCCGACAATTCCGGCCTCGGCATCGGCAAACAGGATCGGGGTACAGTCGGCGGTCAGAATGCCGAGGAGAAGCCCGGTCCGGTTGGTGACCATGGCGTCGGCCTCGATCACCGCATCTGCGGGCAGGCCCCCGGTCACGACATGGACCGTGGCGGAATGGGTCTGCTTCAGAATGACGAGGTCGGCGGGGTCATAACCAAGTGCGGTAGCGACGCCGGCGCGGTTGGCAGCGACCACGGCGCTGTCGTCGCCGGTGGTGAAAGACATGTTGTTGCCGGCATAGACCCCGGCCGAGCTGCCGCCATGTCGGCCGAAGAAGCCATGTCGCAATCCGGCCAGCGCGGGGCTGGTTTCATAAAGGGTCGACATCAAGCAAATCCGGGCGGCTGCAGGCCGGGGCTGGCGGCGCAGAAGACCTTGAAGAGATTGCCCATCTGGTCGGGGCCGATCAGCCGTGCCTTGGCAGCCGAAAGTTCCTCGGCCATGCCGGCATTGGCGGCGATCAGGGCGCTGGTACGCTCATTGATGCCCATGCGGGTGAGAAACTGGGCCTGGGTCGCCAAAGGCTCGACGGCGAGGCCGGCGCGGCTGGCAACGGTGCCCAAGGCCTCGAAATCGACATGGGCGGAAATGTCCACTTCCCCGGGTGCATCGAGCACGTCGGCATATTGGTGGCGGCGCACGCCCTGCAGGGTTTCCCCGGTCTGGGTGCGGGCATAGCCATAGTCGATCGCCAGGATTGCCCCGCCCTGGGTCGAGATGGTCGTGGCGAGCCGGTTCATCACCTCGCCGCCGGCCAGGCCGACTTCGAGCACAGCGTTGATTTCCGCCTCGGCGAGCGTCTCGGGCATGGTCGATGCTGGAATCGGGCTGGGGTTGAGGCCAAAGACGCGGCGGCCATTATTGGTGCCCACCATGCGCTCGTGCCAGCCATCCTCGGCCCGCACGAACTGGCGGATCGGCAGGGCGTCAAAGAACTCGTTGGCAACCACCAGCAGGGGGCCGGGGCCGACCTTGTCAAAGCCATCGATCCATCTGGCGCCGTAGGCTTCGAGGCGAGCGTTCTGTTCGACGATCAGGGCCGGATTGGTTTCAAACAGACACAGATCGAGGCCATCACGAAAACCCTCGGCGCGGCAGGCAACGCGCAGGACATCCGCCATCAGCGTGCCGCGACCGGGGCCGAGTTCAAGCAGAGTGAACTGCTTAGGGCTGCCCATCTGTTGCCAAAGGCTGACGATGAAAAAGCCGATCAGTTCCCCGAACATCTGGCTGATCTCGGGTGCAGTGACGAAGTCGCCGGCGGCGCCCAGTGGATCGGCGCCCTTGTAATAGCCCTTGGTCGGGTGGGTGAGGCAGAGCCCCATATAGGTGGCCACCGACATCGGTCCGGTGGTGCGGACCTGCATGTCGATGAGTTCAGACAGGGTGGGGGCGGGCTGGTCGGTCATGTCAGGCTCGCAATATGTTCTGCTTGCGGGTCGCCGCATAGGTCACCAGGGCGATGCCGCCAATGACCAGGGGCAGGCTCAGCAACATGCCCATGGTCAGCCAGCCGCCATAGAGATAGCCAAGCTGGGCGTCGGGTAGGCGGACGAACTCGACGGCGATGCGGGACAGGCCATAGCCGATGCCGAAGATGCCGGCGACCAGGCCCGGGCGGCGCAGGCTGTAGAACACGTGGGTGAAGACGCGGATGACCAGGAACAGCAGCAGGCCCTCCAGCGCGGCCTCGTAAAGCTGGCTGGGGTGGCGTGGCAGTTGCTCGGGGTCGGTGGGAAAGATCACGCCCCAGGGCAGGGTGGTGGGGGCGCCATAGAGCTCTGCATTGATGAAATTGGCGATGCGGACGAGGAAGATGCCGATGGTGCTGACCGCGGCGATCAGGTCGAGCCCGCTCAGCCAGTTGCCATTGCCCTTGGCGCGGGTGAACAGCACCACGGCTAGCATCAGCCCGAGCATGCCGCCATGATAGGACATGCCGCCATCAAGCGTGTTGAGGATCTGGCCCGGATTGGCGAGGTAGAAGGGCAGGTTGTAGAACAGCACATAGCCGATGCGGCCGCCCAAAACGATCGACAGCATGGTCCAGAAGGCGAAGTCCCAAATATCGTCCGCCTTGAAGGGCGGTTCGCCCTTGAGCCAGAGGCGGCTATTGGCCAGCAGCAGATAGCCATAGGCAGCGCCCAGGCCGGTCCCCACAAGGTAGCCCAAGGCATACCAGCGGACGGCAAAAGGGCCCATGGCGAAGGCAATCGGATCGATATCGGGAAAGGGCACGCGTGGGCTCCTGCGGCAATCGGCCGGACCATTGCCGCTTCGCTCGCTCTGGTCAAGTGAGCACCCATCACCTAAGTATCAAGTCCAACAGGCCAACCAGACGGGTGCGCAATGAACCAGAGCAACAAGATCTTTGACGGCCTCGGGCGCGTGATGAACGAGGCCGCCGGCGTTGCCGATGGCGTACGCCGGGAAGTCGAAACCGCGGTCAAGTCGCAGGTCCAGCGCCTGGTTGCCGATATGGACCTGGTCAAGCGCGAGGATTTCGACGCGCTGCGCGAACTGGTGCAGGTGCAGGGCGAAGAGATCGACGCCCTGCGCAAGGATATCGCCGCACTCAAGACCGGTTCGGGCAAAGCCAACTAACCATGCGCGTCGCCGTCCTTTCGGATGTGCATGGCAATGCGCTGGCGCTTGATGCCGTGCTGGCAGATATCGCGACCCAGAGCGTGGACGCAACGCTCTGCCTGGGCGATCATGTCAGCGGCCCGATGGACCCCGCTGGCGTCGCCGAGCGCTTGATGACCCTCGATGGGCCGATCATTTCGGGCAATCATGATCGATGGGTGGTTGAACCGCGTGCTCGAGGGCAGGGCAAGGTTGATCAGTTTGCCGCCAGCCGACTGAGCCGGGGACAACGCGAATGGCTTGCGGCGCTGCCGGCGACGGCGGTGTTCAACGACGACATCTTCCTCTGTCACGGCACGCCGGCCAGTGACGAGCAGCACTGGATCGATGACTTCTACGCGGACCGTACGATGACCTTGCCCAGCGAGGAAAGCATCGTCATGGCCGCCGCGGGCGTCGACTACCCCATCATGCTGTGTGGCCACACCCATCTGGCCCGGTCAGTGCGGCTGCGGGACGGGCGGCGCATCATCAATCCAGGTGCGGTAGGGTTCCAGCTGGTGCATGGTTCACCCGATGCGCGCTATGCCGTGATCGAGCTGCGGCAGGGCAAATGGTCCACGGCGCTTCGCGTGGTGGAGTATGATCATGACGCAGCGGCGGCGCAGGCCGTGGCCAATGGCTTTGACGGCTGGGCCGAGGTTCTGACCTCCGGATGGGCCCCTTCCGCCCCATTCTGACGCAAAAGCAGCGGTTGAGAGCGTCTCGGTGTTAACAGCCTGTTAACCCTAAGTCCCCGATCATCATCCACAAGAGATTGTCGTCCCCGGTCCGCGTCGCGTGCCCTGAATCAGTTGGCACGTGTAGGTTCATTTCATCAGGACGATTCGTAAGCCCTTGTGCGTGCAAACAGTTCCCTGAGTACCCGGAATTGCCAGCCCTCGGGCAGCATGCATCCACTCTACGCATTGCCAGGACGGAAGACGGAATGTCACTCATCCAAGTCGAGCTCGATCGCAATGTTCACCCGGTGGACATTATCGAGCATATCGCCTCGATCAACGACTGGACCTTCGAACGGCAGGATGCCGACGAGATTTCCATATCGGTACGTGGCGGCTGGTGTGACTATCACGTGTCGTTCAACTGGATGGAAGATCTGGAAAGCCTGCACATTGCCAGCGCCTTCGATCTGAAGGTTCCGGAAGGCCGCCGGGCCGAGATCAAGCAGTTGATTTCGCTGATCAACGAGCAGCTGTGGATCGGTCATTTCGACATCTGGAACAAGGAAGGCGTGGTGCTGTTCCGCAATTCGCATCTGATGACGGGCGGCGCGGACGTCTCGCCGCAGCAATGCGAAGCGCTGCTGCGCTCTGCCACCGATAGCTGCGATCTTTATTATCAGGCCTTCCAGTTCGTGGTCTGGGCCGGCAAGTCGGCGGCCGATGCGCTGAGCCATGTGATGTTCGAGACGGTGGGCGAGGCGTGAGTCAGGCTCTGGGCAAAATTGGTCCGGTCATGCTGGTGGGCGCCGGCAAGATGGGCGTGGCGCTGGCCCGCGGCTGGCTCGATGCCGGCTTGCCGCCCGGCAACCTGGTTATGGTTCATCCCCGGCCCGGCGAGGCGCTGCTGCAACTGGCCGAGGATTTCGGCCTGACGCTGAGCAGCCAGGCCAGCGGGCTCACACCCAATGTGCTGGTGGTCGGGGTCAAGCCGCAGGTGATGGACGGCGTGCTGGAGTCGCTGGTGCCCGTGATTGCGCCGCATACGCTGGTGGTGTCGATTGCCGCAGGGATCGATCTGGCCCGCTTGGCGGGCAAGGCCGGCACGCAGCGCGTTGTGCGCACCATGCCCAATACGCCGGTGCAGGTGCGCAAGGGCATTACCGGCGTCGTGCCCGGTCCCGACGTGACCGCCGAGGACCGCATCTCGATAGACGCGCTGTTCTCCGCCTCCGGCATGGTGGTCTGGCTGGACGAGGAAGCCCAGCTGGATGCGCTGACAGCGGTCTCCGGTTCCGGCCCGGCCTATGTCTTTCATATGGTTGAAGCGCTTGCCGCCGCCGGCAAGCGGCAGGGCCTGCCCGATGCCGTCGCCGAGCAACTCGCGCGGGGCACGATAATCGGGGCTGCGGCGCTGATGGATGCGGTGAGCATTTCGCCGACAGTTCTGCGTGAGAATGTCACCTCGCCCAAGGGCGCCACGGCGGCAGGCTTGGCTGTGCTGATGGGAGAGCCGGGACTGACGGACCTGATGGACCGGACGGTCAGCGCTACCCGCAAGCGCACCGAAGAGCTCGGCCGAATCTAACCTGGACCCGGCAAGCAAAAGGGACGCATCACCTCCAAGTAGATGCGTCCCTCTAGCTTCGTGCGCCTATGTTCAGGCGCTGGTCAGTTCGTCGGCGGCGGACTTCCCGGTCCGCTTGTCTTTGACGATCTCGTAGTTGACCTTCTGGCCTTCATCGAGGCCATTGAGGCCCGAGCGCTGGACAGCGGAGATGTGGACGAAGACGTCCGCCCCACCCTCGTCCGGCTGAATGAAGCCATAGCCTTTTTGGCCGTTGAACCACTTTACGGTGCCAGTTGCCATGATGCGCGTTCCCTCGTGCAGTCTGCTGGTAGGCAGTCGTGGCCACTATTGGCCGCGACCTTTAGTGATATCGAGTATCGGAAATTGACGTCAGCAGAGGCGAATGGAAGTTCGCATAATCAGATCAGTCGGCCGCAATATTCGATCCGCCGATCTTAGCGCCAAAAGAAATGCCGTTCAATATCTCTATGGCCACGACAAGAAGCTCGGCGGGAAAACTGTTCTCGTCGAGGGAAATGCAAACGTCGTCAAGTATTTACGCCTGATCAGGCAACCCGGCGCTGACGCGCGATGGAATGGCCGTGCATCGAGTGTCAGCCGCATCCAGTGGCGTCGTGTCACAAATCCGTGAGGCACGTAACTGCACAAAGGTACGACAGCGCAAAACTGACCGGTGGAAAGATCGATCCTGCAAACCAGAGCATGGCGGGCGCTGTGATGCGCTTGCAATCGGGCTGGAATTGCTGCACATCCCGGCGCGCCGGGGGATATGACCGGTCACCTCATAGAGATCATCGTCTTGACCAAGACGTCCTATACTTCGGGCGATGTGATCGCCGATCGCCGCGCCGACTATGCGCGGTCGCTCGCCCGCGATGGCGAGTTCGCGGCTGCCGCCGACCTCATGAGCCAGGCCCTTGAACTGGTGCCCGACTGGGCTGCGGGCTGGGATCTGCTGGGGGACTACCACGACCGGCAGGGCGACGTTGCCGGGGCGATATCGGCTTGGCGACATCTGGAAGCACTGGACGATGCCGGGGTCTTCGGTGCCCGGCTGAAACTGGCCGTGCATGGCGCCGGCCCGGCTGGCGAGGGCACGGCCGTGAGCTATGTCGAGGCGCTGTTTGACCAATATGCGCCGAAGTTCGAAAATTCCCTCGTCGGTCGGCTGGGCTATCGCGTGCCTGAGATGCTGGATGACCTGGTGGCTGCGGAAATGGCCCGTTTGGGCATTGACGGCTTTGCGCGCGGGCTCGACCTCGGCTGTGGGACCGGGCTGATGGGCGAGCGGCTGCGCGGCAAGGTTGGCCATCTCGAAGGTATCGATATTTCCGCTGCCATGATTGCCGAGACGGCGCGCAAGGGGATCTATGATCGCCTTGATAAAGCTGAATTGGTAGCGGCACTTAGTGCGCGCCGGGCGGATGCGGACCTGGTGACGGCGGCGGACGTCTTCATTTATTGCGGCGCATTGCCGCCGGTGCTGGCGGCGCTGGTACCGGCCTTGATGCCGGGTGGTCTGGTGGCCTTTTCGCTGGAGGCCCATGACGGCGACGAGGCGGTGTTCCTGCGGCCGTCGCTGCGCTATGCGCATGGGATCAAGGCGACGCGCGATGCGGTGGTGCTGTCAGGGCTGGATATCCTGCGGTTTGAAACGGTTGTGCTGCGGCTCGACCGCGGCGCGCCGATCAATGGCATCCTAGTCGTGGCCCGCAAACCGCCGATCGATGTCAGCGCCGCCAATGACGGCGCGGATGCAGGTGGGGATGTCGCGGCCTGAGCGGTAGGCAGGATGGGGGCTAGCAGATAGGCTGGTCCGTCGCCATTTGAACACGACTGTGAACGCATGATGAATACGCTCCGCCACGATTTCCGCTCCGATACCGTCACCCGCCCTTCAGCGGGCATGCGCCAGGCCATGGCCGAGGCGGAGGTGGGCGATGACGTATTCGGCGACGACCCGACCGTCAACCGCTTGGAGCAGCGGATGGCGGCCATGCTGGGCAAGGATGCGGCGATCTTTGTGTCCTCCGGCACGCTGTCCAATCTGCTGGCCCTGATGAGCCATTGCGGTCGCGGCGACGAGTTCATCGCCGGGCAGAATGCGCATTGCTACAAATATGAAGCCGGCGGCGCAGCGGTGCTGGGCTCGATCCAGCCGCAGCCGATTGCGCATCAGCCGGACGGAACGATGGCGCTCGGCGATATCGAAGGGGCGATCAAGTCGGGCGACAGTCATTTTGCCACGACGCGGGTGATTGCGCTGGAAAACACCATTGGCGGCAAGGTGCTGCCCATCACCTATATGGAGCAGGTGGCCGAGATCGCGCAGCGGCATGGGCTGGGGCTGCATCTGGATGGTGCGCGGGCCTTCAATGCCTGCGTGGCGCTGGGCGCAGATATAAAGACCTTTACCGCGCCGTTCGACAGCGTCTCGATCTGCCTGTCCAAGGGACTTGGCGCACCGGTCGGCTCGGTACTGATCGGCCGGCAGGACCTGATCGACACGGCCCGCCGGCACCGCAAGATGCTGGGCGGTGGCCTGCGCCAGTCCGGCATTCTGGCGGCCGCAGGGCTCTATGCGCTTGATCACAATATCGACCGGCTGGGTGATGACCATCGCCGGGCCCGGCTGCTGGCCGAGGGGCTGGCGGCATTCCCCGCCCTGCGGGTCACTATGCCGGACACCAATATCGTCTTTGTCGATATGGCGGCAGAGATCGGCCAGCGCTTTACCGATTTCCTCGGCTCACGCGGGGTCGGCATTACCGGCCGCTATGGCCAGCAGCGCTGGGTGACGCATCTGGATGTGGATGATGCGGCCGTGGACGGCGCATTGGCCGAAGTGGCGAAGTTTTTCGCCAACGACGCCGGCTAGGCGGGGCAGGCACGAGATCGGGGCGTCGCTGAAAAGCGGCGCCCCGTTTTGTTTTTAGTCCGCGAAATAGCTCTGCAGCGAGCGGACGGTGAGGTTGCCCTTCTGCAGCGCGACGATGCCTTCAACGGCGGCCAGGGCGCCGTCAATGGTGGTGTAATAGGGGATCTTGCCGAAGAGAGCGGTGCGGCGGATGTCGCGGCTGTCGCTGATCGACTTCATGCCGTCGGTGGTGTTGATCACCAGCTGCACGCCGCCATTCTTCATCGAATCCACGATGTGCGGACGGCCTTCGAGCACCTTGTTGATCTTGGTGGCGGCAATGCCGTTGTCGACCAGGTAGCGCTGGGTGCCGCCGGTGGCCAGGATGGTGAAGCCGCCTTCGACGAGATGGCGGGCCATGTCGACGATATACTGCTTGTCGGCATCGCGCACCGAGATGAACACGGCGCCGCTGGTGGGGACCTTGGAGCCGGCGCCGATCTGAGACTTGGCGAAGGCCATGGCAAAATCAATGTCGAGGCCAATGACTTCGCCGGTCGACTTCATTTCGGGGCCAAGCACGGTGTCGACGCCGGGGAAGCGGTTGAACGGGAAGACGGCTTCCTTGACGGCGATGTGCTTGAACTTCTTTTCCACCAGACCAAAGCTGGCCAGGCTCTCGCCGGCCATAATGCGGCTGGCGATCTTGGCGATCGGCTCGCCGATCACCTTGGCCACGAAGGGCACGGTGCGGCTGGCGCGTGGATTGACTTCGAGCAGGTAGATGATGCCGTCCTTGAGCGCGTATTGCACGTTCATCAGGCCGCCGACCTTGAGGGCAAAGGCGAGCTCGGCGGTCTGGCGCTTCAGCTCGGCGATGACCTCGGGGCTCAGATTCTGCGGCGGCAGCGAGCAGGCGCTGTCACCGGAGTGAATACCGGCCTCTTCGATATGCTCCATGATGCCGGCGACGAAGACGTCCTTGCCGTCGCACAGGCAGTCGACGTCGATTTCGGTGGCGCCGGAAAGATAGGCGTCGAACAGCAGCGGGTTGTCGGAGAGCACCGAGTTGATCTGGCCGGTCTTGTCATTGGGATAGCGCAGCATGATGTGCGGCGGCACGAGGCCCGTCAGGGTATCCTGCACATAGCGCTCGAACTCGTTGGACGAGTGCACGATTGCCATGGCTCGGCCGCCCAGCACGTAGGAGGGGCGGATGACCAGCGGGTAGCCGAGGCGTTCGGCGACGATGCGGGCCTGTTCGAGGCTATAGGCAATGCCGTTCTTGGGCTGGGTCAGCTCCAGCCGGTTGAGCAGCTTGGAGAACTGGTCGCGGTCTTCGGCCAGATCGATGGAGTCCGGCTGGGTGCCCAGGATCGGCACGCCGGCCTTCTGCACGGCCTCGGCCAGGTTGAGCGGGGTCTGGCCGCCGAACTGGACGATCACGCCATGCAGCGTACCGTTCTGCTTTTCGCGCTCGAGGATCTCGATGACGTCTTCTTCGGTCAGCGGCTCGAAATAGAGGCGATCGGAGGTGTCGTAGTCGGTCGACACGGTTTCCGGGTTGCAGTTGATCATGATGGTTTCGTAGCCGGCGTCCGCCAGGGCGAAGGCGGCATGGCAGCAGCAATAGTCGAACTCGATGCCCTGGCCGATGCGGTTGGGACCGCCACCGAGAATGACCACCTTCTTGCGATCGGTGGGCCGGGATTCATCGGCCACGGCGCCGGCAAAGGGCACTTCATAGGTCGAGTACATATAGGCCGTCGGCGAGGCGAATTCGGCCGCCGAGGTATCGATGCGCTTGAAGGCCGGCCGCACGTCGAGCGTATGGCGCAGCTTGCGTACGTCGGAGGCCTTGAGGTTGGCCAGCTGGGCCAGGCGCGGATCGGAAAAGCCCATGGCCTTGAGGGCGCGCAGATTGACCGCGTCCTGGGGCAGGCCGAACTCACGGACCTTGGCTTCCATGTCGATGATGCCCTGCATCTGCTCGAGGAACCAGGGATCGATCTTGCAGGCCTCGTGAATGTCCTCAAGGCTCATGCCAAGCCGCATGGCCTCGGCCACGTGCAGCAGGCGGTCCGGTGTTGGGGTGCCGAGCGCGGCCTTGATGGCGTTCTTGTCTTCGCCTTCGCCGAGGCCGGGAATGCCGATCTCGTTAAGGCCGGTCAGGCCGGTCTCGAGGCTGCGCAGCGCCTTTTGCAGGCTTTCCTGGAAGGTGCGGCCGATGGCCATGGCTTCGCCGACCGACTTCATCGAGGTGGTCAGGCGGTTGTCGGCGCCGGGGAACTTTTCGAAGGCAAAGCGCGGAATCTTGACCACGACATAGTCGATGCTGGGCTCGAAGCTGGCCGGGGTCATGCCGCCGGTAATATCATTGTCCAGCTCGTCGAGCGTATAGCCAACGGCCAGGCGCGCCGCCACCTTGGCGATGGGGAAGCCGGTCGCTTTCGACGCTAGGGCGGAAGACCGCGAGACGCGCGGGTTCATTTCGATCACCACCATGCGGCCATCGGCCGGGTTGATGCCGAACTGCACATTGGAGCCGCCGGTCTCGACGCCGATCTCGCGCAGCACAGCCAGGCTGGCGTCGCGCATGATCTGGTATTCCTTGTCGGTCAGCGTCAACGCCGGGGCGACGGTGATGGAGTCGCCGGTATGGACGCCCATGGGATCGATGTTTTCGATCGAGCAGACGATGATGCAGTTGTCGTTCTTGTCGCGGACAACCTCCATCTCGTACTCTTTCCAGCCGAGCACGCTTTCCTCGACGAGCACTTCATTGGTCGGGCTGGCGTCGACGCCGCTCTCGACGATGGCGAGATATTCCTCGCGGTTATAGGCAATGCCGCCGCCGGTGCCGCCCAGGGTGAAGCTGGGGCGGATGATGCAGGGCAGGCCGATCACTTCGAGCGCCTGCAGCGCCTCGATGGTGTTGTGGGCCAGCATGGAGCGCGGGGTTTCGAGCCCGATCTTCTTCATGGCGTCGCGGAAGAGCTCGCGGTCTTCGGCCTTGTCGATGGAATCGGCGGTGGCCCCGATCATCTCGACATTGTATTTTTCGAGGATGCCCATCTTGCGCAGGCTGAGCGCGCAGTTCAGCGCGGTCTGGCCGCCCATGGTCGGCAGCAGCGCGTCGGGGCGTTCCTTTTCAATGATCCTGGCCACCACTTCGGGGGTGATGGGCTCCATATAGGTTGCGTCGGCCAGGTCCGGATCGGTCATGATCGTCGCCGGGTTCGAGTTGACCAGGATAATGCGGTAGCCCTCTTCCTTGAGCGCCTTGCAGGCCTGGGTGCCGGAATAGTCGAACTCGCAGGCCTGTCCGATAATGATCGGACCCGCACCGATGATGAGGATCGATTTGATGTCGGTACGTTTTGGCATGGGTCTCGCTCGGCTCTAGGACGCAGGGGCCGGGCGGGAAAGAATCACCCGGCGCTCAGGCCACCCGCACCACACGCGCACGACAACTGGGCGTTGCGGCGCTTGGGGAAGGCTTGGTCGGGGTGGTTAAGTGGGCTGTCTAATGGAGAAGGGCGGGAAAGGGAAGGGGTGGAACCGATTGATGTTGTTCCGTCCACCGGCACCGGGGCCGTAAGGAGACGGCTGCCGCCTCCGTATGGGACATTAGCACGCCATTCATCATGGTGACGTTCAGGGCTTGGGCTCAAGATATCGTAAGCCATTTCGGCCGATAGTGCGAGCAATGCAGATTGTTGTGCGGCCTCCGGTCGCCGACCGGGACCGAAGACCAGTGACTGGATGATCAAGACGCCACAAAAAGGCAAGACCATTGCTGTCGAAGCGACCCATCGCCCCATCGCGGCGGGCGCCGGATCGCCGCGGCTGGCGCGCCGGTGGTGGAACTCGCTGCTGGGCAAGATCACCACAATTCTGCTGGTCGGGGTGTTCTTCGCCTATGGATTGGGCGCGCTGGTGGGTTGGCTCATGTTCACCAGCGCGGCGCAGGAGAGCTGGCGGGCACAGGCCAGGACCAATACCCAGATCGCCAGCGCCGCGCTGCGCAGCATCTATACCTATATCGCGGTGGACTCCGACGCCAATGGGCAGGTCAACCGCATCGTGACGGATCGGCCGGTCGGCGACGATGCATCGGTGCTCTATACCGGATTCAACCCTGGCGACGTGCTGGCAATGATCGGCGCACAGACCAAGAATGAGGCGTGGATCTTTGGTTTCGATCCGGCCAGCGGCACGTTCGACAGTATCGCATCGACGTATCTGGGTGCCGAGGAACAGCCGGATTTGCTGGCGGACGATGCCCCTCTGTTCAGTATCGAAGGAAAGCAGGGCCAGTTCGCGACCGGGCTGACCTATCTGCAGGGCGAATGGCATTATGTCGGCCTGCTGCCTATCGTCAGGCCGGACGGGACGGTGCTGGGCGCCGTGGTGACCAGCATTGGTCGCGAGCCCGACCTCATGCGGGCCCAGGGCGAGCTGGTGCGCAATTCGCTGATCGTGTTGATCCTGGTGCTCGGTCTGACCAGCACCATCGGCGTGCTGGTGGCCCGCCGCCTGTTCATGCCAGTGCCGTCGCTGATCGGCGCCACGCTGCGTATCGCCGGTGAACAGACCGACATGACGACGCCCTTCCAGCATCGCACCGACGAAATCGGCGAGCTGGCCGTGGCGATTGAAACCCTGCGCGAAGCCATGGTCGAGCGCGGTCACCTGCGTGACATTCGGGACATGGCCGTTGATCTGGCGCATATGGCGCATCACGATCCGCTGACGGGCCTGCCGAACCGGGTCCTGCTCATGCATACGCTGGAAGAAGCCGTCACCGGCCTGGGCGCGGGCAAGCGGTTCAATGTGCTGATGCTGGATCTCGATCGCTTCAAGTCCATCAACGATACGATGGGACATGCGAGCGGCGACAATCTGCTGGTGGCGATAGCTGACCGGCTGGTGGCGGTGTTGGCGCCGGGTGATCTGGTGGCGCGGCTGGGTGGCGACGAGTTTGCCATTATCCAGCAGGTCGAGCGCAACCCCGCGCTGGAGGCCCGCCGGCTCGCCACGCGGCTGCTGGACGCGGTGTCGTCAGGCATTGCCCTTGATGGCCAGGAACTGGTGGTGGGCACCAGTATCGGCATTGCCTGTGCGCCGCTGCATGGCGACGCTGCCACTGAACTGCTGAAAAAGGCGGATCTCGCGCTCTATCGGTCAAAGGCCTCCGGTCGGGGACTGTTCAGCTTCTTCCAGAATGGCATGGACATGGCGGTGCAGGATCAGCACGCGCTTGAGCTCGACCTGCGGCTGGCGCTGCAGCGGGACGAGTTCGAAGTGCACTATCAGCCCATTGTCAGCCTGAAGACGATGACCACCTGCGGTTTTGAAGCGCTCGTGCGCTGGCGCCATCCGCAGCGCGGCATGGTGCCGCCCGACCAGTTCATTCCGCTGGCCGAAGAAACCGGCATGATCGTGCCGCTTGGCCAGTGGATCCTGGACCGGGCCTGCCGCGACGCTGCCATCTGGCCCGACCACTATCGGCTGGCGGTCAACCTGTCGCCGGTGCAGATCCAGAAAGCGGGGCTGGCCGAGGCCATCGCGCGGACCCTGCAGCGGTCCGGCCTGCCGCCCGGGCGGCTTGAACTGGAAGTGACGGAAACCGTGGTGCTGGCGGGCGCCGAGAGTATCGACATGCTGTGCTCACTGCAGGCCACGGGGATCGGCATCGTGCTCGACGATTTCGGCACCGGGTATGCGTCGCTGAGCAATCTGGTCAGCCTGCCATTCAGCAAGATCAAGATCGACCGCAGCTTCGTGGCCAATCTGGCCAGCCTGCAGAATTGCCGCGCCATTGTCGCCGCCATTACCGGGCTGGCGCACGGACTGCACATGGATGTCACGGCAGAGGGCGTGGAGACCCAGGAGCAGCTGGCGATCCTGCAGGCGGCCGGCTGCACCAATGTGCAGGGTTTCTATTTCTCGCGGCCATTGCCTGCGGCAGAGCTGGCGCTGGATGACGTGTCCACAATGCCGGTGCGCGGGTTGAAGGCAAGACGATCCCGGGGGGCGGTATGAGTCTCGATCCGGTAGGACGCAAACAGGTTGGCGATGTCGACGATAGTGTTGGAGGTAGAGGATGAGACAGCTAGCCCAGGCCCTGCTGCTGGCCATGGCCATGACCTTGCCGGTTGCAGCGCAGCCGACCGCCTTGAGCGGCACCTTGGCCAAGATTGCCGACACGGGCGTCATCGCCATTGGCTATCGCCAGGGTGAACCGCCGTTCTCGTTCGAGGATGCCGATGGCAGCGTCATCGGCTTTTCGATCGATCTATGCCAGCGCATCGTCGACCGCATCCGCACCGAGCTTGATCGCAAGGACATCATTGCCACCTATGTCGTGGCGACGCCGGCGACCCGGTTCATCCTGGTCAAGACGGGTGCGATTGATCTGGAATGCGCGGCGACCACCAATAATGCCGAGCGCCGGGAGATGGTCGAATTCTCCTTTCCGCATTTTCTTACGGCGACGCATGTGATGACGCGTCGGGCAGACAATATCGAGAGCCTGCAGGACCTGGCTGGCCATACCGTCGCGGCCGCGTCGGGCACGGTCAATATCGAACAGCTCAATGCACTGAACCGGGAGCAGAACCTCAATATCGCAGTACTGCCGACCAAGAGCACCGCCGAAGCTTTCAATATGGTGGTCGCCGGCCGGGTATCGGCCTTCGTGACCGATGGTATTCTGCTGGCGGCCAAGATTGCGGAAATGCCCGATCCGACGCTGTATGCACTGTCCAGCTATACGCTCAGTCGCCCCGAGCCTTATGGGCTGCTGCTGCGGCGGGAAGATGCGGCATTCAAGAGCCTGGTCAACGACACCTTGCGCGCCTTCTATGGCAGCGGCGACATCAACGCGCTCTATGCCAAGTGGTTTACCGCACCGATCCCGCCCAATGGCATCAATCTCAACCTGCCCATGTCGGACGACATGGCCGAGGCCTTCCGTGAGCCTGTGGAGTATTTGCAGTAATGACCCTGTCCTGGATCAAAACTGTCTTGG
>Ga0123337_10002273_pt1 | contig 22191 bp, 15 predicted proteins | sample frozenSSSSmetaG_FD_89792 | JGI IMG/M metagenome (GOLD analysis project Ga0123337, IMG submission 89792) | Glacier valley bacterial and archeal communities from Borup Fiord, Nunavut, Canada, to study Microbial Dark Matter (Phase II) -... | ecosystem: Environmental > Aquatic > Freshwater > Ice >...
TTTCTGGTTTGCCGGTTGATGTGTTCAGAAACGATGAAATCGCTTTGGAAGAGTTGGATCAGTATGATAAGATAGTATTGTCGCCCGGTCCCGGATTACCCGTTGAAGCAGGTTTGCTGCTCGATATTATCCGAAGGTATGCACCCACCAAAAGTGTATTGGGTGTTTGTTTGGGGCATCAGGCCATTGGAGAAGCATTTGGTGGCTCGTTGACCAACATGGACCGCGTATTACACGGGATTGCTACCCCTGTTACAATCACTGAAAATAAAACTGATCTTTACAGCGGGCTTCCGGAGACCTTTCAGGCAGGGCGCTACCATTCATGGATTGTCAATGAATCCGATTTGCCGGAGTGCCTGAAAGTAACGGCTTACGATGGTAAAGGAATGATCATGTCAATGAAACATACATTATACGATGTTGAAGGTGTTCAATTTCATCCCGAATCTGTCCTTACACCACTGGGAGAACTGATGATTGAGAATTGGCTGAAGAGGTAAACGTAGAGAGAAAGAAATAAGAAATAAGAAATAAGAAATATAAAATAAGGAATAAGGAATTGAGGTGCGATACGATTTATCGAAGGGTATTCGTATAATTCGTTTCAATTCGTGTAATTCGTATTTATTGAAACTTTTTAGAAATGAAGGATATATTAAATCATTTATTTGCAGGCAATAGTCTGAACAAAGCGGAAGCAACTACAATTTTAACAGAAATTGCAGAAGGAAAGTATTCTGAAGCAGAAATTGCTTCATTTCTGACCATCTTCAGAATGCGACGCATTATGGCTGATGAACTGGCCGGATTCAGGCAGGCATTGCTGGATTTATGCGTGGCCATCGACTTTTCAGAATACAACACCATTGATATTGTTGGCACAGGAGGTGATGGGAAAAATACCTTTAATATTTCAACTCTCAGCTCTTTTGTATTGGCAGGAGCGGGTATCAAAGTAACCAAGCATGGTAATTATGGACTTTCGTCAGTCAGCGGATCATCAAATATGTTTGAGTATTTTGGGTATCAATTCAGCAATGATCAAAGCAAATTACGCCGCGAGTTAGAGGAAGTTGGGATTTGTTTTTTTCATGCCCCTCTATTTCACCCGGCTATGAAAAGTGTGGCTCCTGTGCGCAGGGCATTGAAAGTGAAAACCTTGTTCAATATGATGGGGCCAATCATCAACCCTTCATTTCCTAAAAACCAACTGGTGGGTGTTTACGATTTAGAAGTGATGGATCTTTATCATCAGGTGTTCCGGGAAAGTGGACAAAATTACCTGATTGTTCACAGCCTTGATGGTTACGATGAAATTTCGCTTACCGGCGATGCCCGTTATGTATCAAATCAAACCGAAGACAATCTTTCACCTGCCGATTTTGGGTTTTTACCAATCACTCAGGATGAACTCTATGGTGGCGAAACAGTAGCAGATGCAGCCAGGATTTTTCAAAGTGTACTGGAAATAACGGCTACCGATGCTCAGCAGAATGTTGTAATTGCCAATGCCGCGCTGGGAATCCATTGCATTTTTCCCGAAAAATCCCTGTCCGACTGTGTTGCTCAAGCAACGGAAGCGTTGAAATCTGGCAAAGCATTGAAAGCATTTAAAAAATTAATGGCCTCAAATAAAAAAATAGCCGTCTGATGTAAACACTTAGCCGATGGCTCTTTGTTATAAGGCATAAAATTGAAACTTTTATATGAATATACTTGACAAAATAAATGAGAATAAACGGCGCGAAATTGCGGAAGCAAAAGAAAAAGTGACCGTTGACCAATTGATGGCATCGCCCTATTTTAAGCGGCCCGCTAATTCGCTGAAAGCAGCTTTGATGGCTGAAGATGCAAATGGGATAATTGCTGAATTTAAAACCCAATCTCCCTCCAAAGGTTTAATTAACGGGGAGGCTGAGGCTTCACAGGTAACGGAAGCATACATGAAAGCGGGTGCCAGCGGTTTGTCGGTTTTAACAGACGAAGCCTATTTCGGCGGTTCGTTTGATGACCTGGCAAAAGCACGTTGGGCAAATCCAAAAGCGCCTATTTTGCGTAAAGACTTTATGCTCGATTCCTACCAGATTTTTGAAGCAAAAGCACATGGCGCCGATGTGATATTGCTGATTGCCGAAAGCCTTAGCAAGCAGTTGTTACTCGAACTAACTCAAACAGCCAAAGAAATTGGGCTGGAAGTACTGGTGGAAGTACACAGCGTTGAAGAACTGGACAAGCTGAACCCGCAGGTAGATCTGGTGGGGGTTAATAACCGAAATCTGAAAACTTTTGAGGTGGATATCAATACATCCATTCGCCTGGGTGAAATGATTCCTGCTCAGTTTGTGAAAATTTCGGAAAGCGGAATATCTGCTCCCGAAAGTATTGCTCAATTAAAAGCTGTAGGTTTTAAAGGTTTTCTCATTGGAGAAACTTTCATGAAAACTGAAGATCCTGGAAAAGCTTGTGCTGAGTTCATTGCAAACTTAACCTCAGCAGGTGACTATTTTAAGTCACCAGCTGAGTCACCAGCTTAGTAAAAAAAGGAATATGAATAATTTGAAAATAAAAGTCTGTGGAATGCGCGAACCGGTAAACATTGCCGAAGTTGTGGCTACCCAACCTGATTTTCTGGGATTCATTTTTTATCCGAAAAGCAAACGGTTTGTCGGGTTCCAGTCCCTGCCGGAAGTATTGGCGGTTGTTCCTGGCTCAATAAAAAAGGTGGGCGTATTTGTGAATCAAGCTCCAGAGAAAGTATTAGAGATAAGTGCCCGTTGGGAATTGGATGCACTACAGCTTCATGGAGAAGAATCACCGGAATTTTGTGAGAAGATGCAACGTAAGGGGATGGTGGTTATAAAAGCATTTTCGGTAGATGAATCATTCGATTTTATTGCCCTGAAAGCATACCGCGAAAGCTGCGACTATTTCTTGTTCGACACCAAAGGACAGTTGCCTGGCGGAACAGGGCAAAAGTTCAACTGGCACTTGCTCAATAAATACCAATTGGATCATCCGTTTTTTCTAAGCGGAGGCATCGGTCCTGATGATTTAAATGCACTTAAAGAATTTAGCCATCCACTGCTATGTGGGATCGATATTAACAGTGGATTTGAAATCAGTCCGGCATTAAAGGATATTGAAAAGATACGACAATTTATCAGTAAAATAAGATAATACAAATCATAAATAATCATTCATCAATTATGGATTATCAAGTCAACAGAAAAGGATATTACGGAGAGTTTGGCGGGGCCTACATTCCGGAGATGATGGTTCCTAATATTGAGGAACTTGAAGGCCGATACATGGAAATTATACATTCTTACGATTTCAAACAGGAATTTGTAGGCCTGCTGAAAAATTATGTGGGAAGGCCTTCTCCATTGTATTTTGCCAAACGGCTTTCAGAAAAATACCAAAGCAATATTTATCTGAAACGGGAAGATTTGAATCATACGGGTTCGCACAAGATAAACAATACCATCGGACAGATTCTGGTGGCCAAAAAGTTAGGTAAAACACGCATCATTGCAGAAACCGGTGCCGGTCAGCATGGACTGGCCACTGCCACTGTCTGTGCCCTGATGGGGCTGAAATGTATTGTTTACATGGGTGCTGTGGATGTTGAACGCCAAGCACCGAATGTAAAGAAAATGCGAATGCTGGGTGCCGAAGTTATTTCAGCCCTCAGTGGGAACCAAACACTGAAAGATGCCACCAACGAGGCCATGCGCGATTGGATCAACAACCCGGTGGATACCTATTACATCATTGGATCAGTGGTGGGGCCGCATCCTTATCCGGATATGGTGGCCCGTTTTCAATCTGTGATCTCGGAAGAAATCCGCTGGCAATTGCAAGAGCAGGTAGGACGCGAAAACCCTGACCGCATCATTGCCTGTGTAGGTGGAGGAAGCAATGCTGCCGGGGCTTTTTATCATTTTCTTGATCAGGAAAGTGTTGAATTAATTGGCGTAGAGGCTGCCGGAAAAGGCATTGAGACCCAGGAAACAGCCGCTACCATCACCTTGGGCACCCCTGGAGTCCTGCACAGTTCACGTTCCATATTGATGCAAACCAGGGACGGACAAATTACAGAGCCTTATTCCATTTCTGCAGGTCTTGATTATCCTGGTATTGGTCCGATGCACGCCAATTTGTTTGCCACCAAACGGGCTACCTATTTATGGGCCACCGATGCCGAAGTACTGGATGCAGCCCTGGAACTGACAAGGCTTGAAGGAATCATCCCTGCCCTGGAAGCTGCTCATGCCCTGGCAGTTTTACCCAAAATAAAACTTCAACCTGAAGAGATCACTGTGATTAACATTTCAGGAAGAGGAGACAAAGACATGGAAATTTACCTGAATCATTTTGGATATTAAATGGACCCCCCTCAGCTGGTGACTCTAAGTCACCTGCTGAGTAGCCAGCCCACCTGCTAAGTAGCCAGCCCACCTGCTGGATTACTTCAGCTCACCCCATTTATATTCCAGAAGTAAAATAAAATACATAACCCTTAAAATCATGAACAATAGAATAAACAAACTTTTTCAGGAAAAAGAAAAAAATATCTTATCAATCTATTTTACTGCCGGTTACCCGAAGTTAAATGATACAAAAATTATCCTTCAGGAATTGGTAAAAAATGGAGTTAACCTGATAGAAATTGGAATGCCATTTTCAGACCCCGTGGCCGATGGGCCGATGATTCAGAACAGCAGCCTGGTCGCCCTACAGAATGGAATGAGCGTGAGTAAACTTTTCGAACAGTTGAAAGATATCCGGCAATCGGTTGATATTCCGCTTATTCTGATGGGATATATCAATCCGGTGCTGCAATATGGTGTGGAGGCTTTCTGCCTCAAATGTAAGGAGGTTGGCATCGACGGGGTGATTATTCCTGATTTGCCCTTGTCGGTGTACGAAGAGGAGTATAAGGCCATTTTTGAGGCCAATAATCTACACAATATATTCCTGATCACCCCACAAACGTCCGATGAACGGCTTCGCATGATTGATGAAGCTTCCTCAGGGTTTATTTATATGGTCTCCAGCAATTCCACTACAGGGGCAAAAGTAGGGGTGTCAGATACCCAGAAAAGTTATTTTGAGCGGATCAATACTTTCAAACTAAAGAACCCGCGCTTAATAGGCTTTGGAATTTCCAATGCTGAAACTTTCCTCAATGCTTGTCACTATGCGCAAGGAGCTATCATTGGAAGTGCTTTTGTCAATGCACTCGGGGCTGATTTGCCTTTGAATAAGAAAATATCACAGTTTATTAAATCAATTGCAACAGATTTGTAATAAGGTTGCTGTTCCTTTGTTGGAGAAATTAAAAATAAAAGGTTTTTTTCAAACACTATTTTTTTTTCTATTGATGTGATAATACTTTGTTTTTCAGTATATTATCCCATAAGTGAAAAGGTCGTTATAGGTACTGGACAGTTAAACTGTGTTAATACTTGGTTTTGTCATAGACTGGTATTTAAAAATTCCTTAATTTAGTTATCCGTTAGAAACACATTAAAAACAGAAAACAATGCTTGAATACGCAAAAGTTATTTTACCCAAAGTTAGTTTTAGCCGCGAATTATTTAGGAAAGAATTGACTAAGTGTATTAACTGGGTTGGAGATTCGGATTTTGACTATTTTAAAAGGTGGTGTTATGATAATTTTATGGAAATGTATCCGGATATTTTGACTGAAGCTTTTACACGCGAAGTTGTTGCCTGAGAATCAAGGTAAATTGAAAATTTAAAATCCATCAACATTCCCCGATTGATGGGTGAGTTAAAAATATATAGGCTTCCGTAATGGGAAGCCTTTTTTTAGTGCCCCGTATATGGTAATCCCCGAAACTCGCAATAACGTTCCGAACATGGATCCTGACAAACTTAAATGGCTTTGCTATATATATTAGCCTTGACTCAACAATAGAACCAGGAGTGTATCGAAATTTCATCCTCAATGGATTATTTTTACGCTTTTAACAATCTAATAGGTTAAACCAAATTGCCAGAGTGGTATAGTGTTCAAATATCCCAATTCAATGTTGTCTTTTACGATAAAGGCTTTATCAATATGTTGGATTTGCTTCAATCCTTTATTTTTTCCACCTACTTCAAACGTGTAATTACCAATCCGAAAATCCGCAACCGGAGATCTTATTACATCATACTTTACTCTAAGCTGATTTAGAAAAAACGTTTCTCTTATGTTCCCTATATTTGAATTGTCGTTTGCTAAACTGTAAATCAAATTAGTATTGTCTAGATAAATTTTATCAACCTTACCCAAGCCCTTTATTCCTCCCGTAGCTTCCCGTAGTTGCGCTATCATTCCGGCTTCTTCAATCAACAGGCAATAATCAGTTATATGATTCCGGCTGGCAGAAAGCGCGGTTGCTATACTTGTCATCTTGGGCTTAAAAGGCACACTTTTAGCAATAATTGCCAGCAATTGCTTCAATTTTCGACCAGTAGACACATTCATGCCTGCATACAATGGAATATCTGTTCCCAATGCCTGATTTACAATCTGTTGTAATCTCAGCGCAAAGTCTTCCTCCAATGCAAAAGGGTAATATCCTTTTTTTAAAAAATCTTCAAAAAAAGACAATGGATGTTTTACTTCGGGAAGTTCAACTTTATGTTCTAGAATTTCTTCCATGGAATAGGCCTGGACAACTATTTGATGAAACAATTGCAAATACTCCCTAAATGACAAACCTTGCATATTGTACATTACAGCTCTACGACTTAAATCTGAGGCTCCTTTCTTGATATCCAACACTGAAGAACCTGTAAACACAACATTCAGTTCGGGATGATAATCATATATCAGTTTCAGTTCCCTTGCCCAATCTTTGTATTTATGAATTTCATCTGCAAACAGGTATTTCCCACCACGCTTTACAAAAGCATCCGCTAAATCAATCAGCCTATTATCTGCAAAATAAAAGTCCTCTGCTGTTACATAAAGTGTTTCAGCAGATTTCAGGTTCTTTTTGATATGTTGTAAAACCAGCGTAGTTTTCCCAACTCCACGCGGCCCGGTAAGTCCGATCATACGACTTTTCCAGTTTATCTCCGTATAAATATATCGGAAAAAGCCAGTATTTGTCTACTTAAGAAGTTTAAGAAATTGTTCAAATAATTTGTCCATGGCTATTAATCACGTACCATCAGGTAAAATTTCATCCCCAAAGCAAAGCCATTTTAATAGCTGACATAATGAAGTAGGGCCATTGCCAGGCAACTCCTGCATCATGTGGAAATAATATAAAGCACACACGACACTTGTAAATCCCCTTTTATTAATTCCTGATCCTTTGGTTTTATTCAAAGTAGTTTCCTTATATTTGAAGGATATATACTCAATACATACTCAATACATACTCAATACCAATTCAAGTGTTAATAGGTACATAATAGGTTAATAACAGGTTGGTGGTAGGTACATAAAAGGTTATTTTAACCTGTTATGTACCTACTATTATCCTGTTTTGTGCCTGTTTACTATTGAATTAATATTGACTTGGTATTGAATTAATATTGACTTGGTATTGAATTAATAGTAAGTTGATAGTTACCATTTTATAATAAAAGTGGTACCTAATGGCAGGAGAAGTGAGAGCCATACAGTTTAATGTACTGATATTTATATAGTTATATTCTCTTAAAGACGAATTTTGGCAAAGAATAGTTCAACGTGATGGTAGGGGCAACAATTAACAGAGAGCAAAACAAATGAAAGGGAACAAAACGAAGCCTGTAAGCTTTCATGTACTGAAAGCCATGATCACCCTGATTGCTTTTGGCCTTGTGGGGCCAGGAGTTTATTTTTATGGCTATTTTTATGTCAACATAAGGTCAATGTTGAGCCACTGCTTAGATGTTGCAAGGTTATTTAAGGTCCTCAGGAGGCATCCTCGGAGCGTGATGCCCATGACAGAGGCAGCATATTATTCTTTCCCTTTGCTCCTTTCCCCTTGCGTACGGTGAGTTATTTATAACAAATTTTATATGTTACTTTATCTGGATAGACCAGAAATGGATGAAATGTTTCACGATTTGTTATGCTCCAATTTTAACAAGTCCCCTATCTCTTTTCCAAGTTTTTGAAACTTTTCAATTCCCTGGTTCAGGGGTGCAGGATTAATATCCCCATATTCATTGTATTTGCTGTCTATCAGATAGGTACGTGGATAAATAATGATTTTGCTGTTAATGCCAAATTGCTTTTCCAGTTTTTCCTGAATATTTTCCATACTGTTATCATACGAAACAGAGGCACGGCGGGCGGCAATATAAACAAGCATATCTTCGGGAGAAACATACTGTTGAAGCAATTGCAGATCATCCAAATCAAAGTATTCTGAAAAGACAAATCCGCTGTTAATCTTTCTCTGAGTGAATTGGTCGGTGATGGCATCCTGTGATTTTGGATGACAGTAACAATAAACATTCAAGCTCAGTTCTTTGGATAAAACTGATATTTTTGACAACCATATTTCGAATCCCGGTTCCAGCTCTGCCAGAGGTGGGCATACAACTACCATCTTTTTATGATTGGTAAGTGGAAAAGCAAAATGACAAATATAAATGGCCTTACTGGTTTGTGAGATGATGGAAGCTGTTTTTGTTTCGATGAACCGTTCAATCAGACGGGTTTTACGAGGCCAGCCAATGATTAGAGTATCAGCCATTTCCTCGAACGATGCCCTGATGATGCCGCTTCCTATATTGTGATCGATGGTGGCTATAATTTTTACCTTCGTTTCATTGGCCGAAGCCATTTGAACCAATGACTCCAAATTATTTTTTGCTTTGATCAGATTCTTTTCAGCCTCCTCGTTGTTTGGAACTACTACTAAAATAGTGACCGGCTTTTTGGAGTTCGTGTTTTTAAGGAATATGGCAAATTCAAGCAACAATTCCATGTTATCTAAATTGGCCAATGGAATCAGGATATGTTCATCTTCCAGGGAAGTGATATTTTGCAATGGTTCATCTTTTTCGGATGTCAGAATTCTGCGCGATGCATTTTCAGTTACTATTGATGCAACCAAACAAGTCACCAGAATCAATAAAATGGTGCCATTAAGGGCATTTTCGTCGATGATTTTGGTTTGAAAACCAACCATTATTACAGCCAGGGTGGCTGCAGCATGTGAACTGCTCAACCCGAAGATCAACCTTCGCTGATCGGCCGTGTACCTGAAAATATAGCGCGTTGAGCTGGCAGCAAGCCATTTTCCGATAAGGGCCACCACCGATAAGGTAACGGCAATGATTACCGCAGCCGGGCCGTTGACCAATACTTTAATGTCAACCAACATTCCAACACTGATCAGGAAAAAGGGGATAAATATCGACTGCCCGATAAATTCGATCCTGTTCATCAGGGTAGAGGAGTAGGGGATCAGTTTATTGAGTGCCAGACCGGCCACAAATGCCCCGATGATGGGCTCAACCCCCGCCAGCTCGGCCAGGAAGGCGGAGAAAAACACCACGGAAAGCACAAAGATATAATGCGAAGTTTTTTCACTTTCCAGTCTCTGGAAAAACCATGCCGTCACCTTGGGAATAATCCAGAACATGATACCCGAAAATACAGCCAGTGAAGCTACTAATCGGAACCAAAAGGCCATGCTCAGCCCACCACTGTTTGAATTCATAATAATGGCCAACATGATCAGAACAGCCGTATCAGTAAGGATGGTCCCACCTACAGTAATGGCAACAGCTTCGTTTTTGGAGATCCCGAATTTGCTGACAATCGGATATGAAACCATGGTATGGGTCGAAAACATGCTTGAGATCAGCAAGCTGGCCGTAAAATCGTAATTCAGAAAATAATAGCAAACCGGGAACCCGATGGTTAAAGGGATGATAAAAGTTAAAAATCCGAATACAAAGCTTTTGTTTTTGTTGCGTTGAAATTCTTTCAGATCTAGCTCCAACCCGGCGATAAACATGATGTACAGCAAGCCGATGGTCGAAAAAAGCTTTACTGCTGAATTTTGTTCCAGAAAGTTGATGCCGTGCGGACCAATGATCACCCCAGAAATGATCAGTCCAATGATGCCGGGTATTTTAAGCTTCCGAAGTAATATGGGCGAGAGTAAAATAATGAACAGAACAAGAGAAAAAACCAATACCGGGTTTTGAAATGGCCGTTCAAATTCCTGGGCTATGTGATCAAAAAAGCTGCTTGCCATTCCTGTTCAATTTAAAGAATTTTCATTTATTAAATTCTGCGCAAGATACTTGAATAAACCTACCAATGTTCTAAGTCCGGGATTGTTTATGTCATTTTTCTTATTTACCGGGCAATTACACCCGATGGCAGGCAGCGAAATTGACTGTTGATATTTAATGAATAACTAACTTGCCAGCCTTTGAATCAGTGTTAAAACAATCACTAATTTCACGCCGTTCAAAAAAACCAAATTAAAATTAATCAACTAATCTTTAAGGAGACTTATAAATGGCAAGACGGATTATTGGTATTCACGAAAAGCTTCCTTTACTGAAGAGCTTACCCCTTAGTTTTCAACATTTAACGGCTATGTTCGGAGCCACCATCCTAGTTCCGATTCTTTTGGGAGTTGACCCAGGGATCGCATTGTTGATGAACGGTATAGGAACTTTGATTTATACCTGGGTTACAAAAGGCGGAATACCGGCTTATCTGGGTTCAAGTTTCGCTTTTATTGCACCGGCTATGCTTGTCATCAGTACTTATGGTGGGTTCAATCATGCACAATCAGGATTTATCTTTTTCGGTTTATTCTTTATTGTCATTTCTTTTGTCGTTAAATTCTGGGGCATCCGCTGGATCGATGTGGTAATGCCTCCTGCCGTGATGGGCGCTGTGGTGGCCATCATCGGGCTCGAACTTGCCCCCGTGGCTGCTCAGCAAGCAGGCCTTGCTCCCTGGCCTGCTCAGGTCGGACAAACGGTTGCTGCCTTTGCTGTTTCTCCCAACGTGCTGATTGTGTCCATGTTTACCCTCTGTGTGGGAATTATCGGATCGGTCATGTTCAAAGGTTTTATGCAGGTAATACCCATTTTAATTGCTGTGGTGACCGGTTATTTTCTGGCCCTTGCAATGGGGATGGTCGATACAACCAAAATAAGTGAAGCAGCCTGGTTTGCCTTGCCCAAATTCCAGACACCTGTTTTTGATATCAATGCCATTGTCATTATAGCCCCTGCCTGTATTGTAGTTTTGGCCGAACACATCAGCCATTTGATCGTCACAGGAAAAATTACCAACACTGATTTGATGGCAGACCCTGGCTTGCACCGTTCATTGTTGGGTGATGGAATCAGCAACGTGTTGTCAGGATTTGCCGGTTCTCCCCCCAATACAACGTATGGCGAAAACATTGGCGTGATGGCTATTACCCGTGTTTATTCGGTTTGGATCATCCGTGGAGCCGCCCTTCTGGCCATTGTTTTTTCGTGTATAGGAAAAATTTCGGCAGCCATTTCTACCATCCCTGCCCCTGTGATGGGTGGCATTACCATGCTTTTGTATGGCGTGATCGCGGTGCAGGGGTTCCGCATGTTTGTGGAGCAAAAGGTTGATTTTAGCAAAAACAGTAACATGGTTCTGGGTGCCATTACCTTTGTAGTTGGTGTGAGCGGTGCAAGCATTAACATTGGGTCAGTTCAACTCAAAGGGATGGCCTTCGCCGCCATTATTGGAGTGGTATTGTCACTACTTTTCTATCTATTCGGAAAGCTTGGATTGATGAACAAAGAAGTATAAAACGTTCAAAATTATATATTTAAGTCCGCTTCGAAAAGCCAAATGCTCTTCAGGGCAGCCTACAGGTTAAGATCTTGTGAACGAGACTGTACTTTTTCAAGCGGACTTAATTATTTGATTACAAAATCACTTTGAATCTGAACTTATGTACAAGTTTCTGATCCTTTAAAGTGTTCCTTTCTCCGGCAGATATTTCCAGAACCGTTGAGGCATTTGTTGCCTGTGAACCTTGTTGTTTTTTCGCTCCTGGATACAAATGCTGTGGTAATACTGTTTCCAGAGTTGCTGGAAAAGTTTTTCATCTTCAGCCAGAAGTGATGAATGAAGTTGTCCGTTTTGCGAATTGACTTTCAGGTCTTCAAACACTACCCTGGAAACATGTTTAAGGTCGTAACAAAATCCGTAATTGCGCTTTAAATCATAAATGATCCATGGTTGATCGGCATACCGGTCGCGGAAGTGTGGAATACAAAGTGGAAGTACATCGTACATGGGGGCAAACGAAGCGTAATAACTGTCTTCCACCGTTTTCTGAAATCTTACAAACATCTGGATCCGGTGGGTCTCTTTGCAAACTTTCTGATGAAGTTTATTGACCTGTAGCACAACCGGCTCTGAGAAATTGGTCTCCTGGTTTTTGGTTGAATCAATCACCAGACGGATATATTTTACAAGGAGCAGGGGAGTATCTGGCATTTCAGTGAGAAAAACACGGTATATACGATGTGCATTACCTTCCGACGAATGCAAAACAATGCCATTCCAGACCCGCTCAGCTTTTTGATCATCGGTTTCAATTGTAATTGTTGATCCGAATAATACGCTCTGGCTTCCCTCACCACCAATGATTTCATCAGGAAACAGTCTCCGCTGGTAACATTCAAAAACCAGCGTTAACAATCCTTCAAAGGTATTATCAAAAGCGAAAATATTCATGTGTGAAGGGTAAAATGGTTAAAAGGGTTGAAGGGTTAAATATTGGAGGATTAAAGGGTTAAATGGTTAAAAGTCAAATGTATAGTGGGTTTAAATCTTCAATAGTTAAATGGTTTATTTTTGCCAACTGAGACTGACTACTGACCACTGTCAACTCCCTAATGACCACTGCCAACTACCTCAAAGCCGGCATCACCTCATTAAACAACTTGAGCTGAATGGCACCATCGTTTCCTATGGTTTTTTTTTCAAGCAAAAGCTGGCGGACTATCTCAGGCTTTAAATCCTGGACGTTTTGCGAACGCAGTTCGTTACAGGTGATAAAAAAGCGTGCACGTTTCATTACAATTCCCATTTTCTGTAGATGCGATGAGTTTAAACGGTTATGTTTCCTCGCCATTAATATCAATTGTACCGAATGTGTCCCGATTCCTGGAACCCTTAGCAACATCAGTGGGTCGGCTTTGTTGATGTCAACCGGGAAGAGATGCGGATTTCGCAACGCCCATGTCACTTTCGGATCAAGTTCCAAGTCCAGGTTGGGATGATCAGCATTCACGATTTCATTGGCTTTAAATCCATAAAATCGCAGCAGCCAGTCGGCCTGGTACAAGCGGTTTTCGCGGCGCAGCGGGGGAGTGTTCAGCGCCGGTAAACGGTTATCGTAACTGTTCACTGGAATGTACCCTGAGTAGTAGACCCGCTTGAGATCGCGCCGCAGGTACAAGGCCGATGAAAGTTTCAGAATGGTATGGTCTGTGTCGTTGGTTGCTCCGATGATCAACTGCGTACTTTGGCCTGAAGGGCTGAAAAGTGGCGCAGTCCGGTGCTTCTTGCGTTCTTCTTTAGATTCCAGAATGTTGGACGAAATGATTTTCATCGGCTCAAGTACACTCTTGAAATCTTTGTCAGGAGCCAATAGTTTTAGATTATTTTCAGTGGGTATTTCAATATTCACACTCAGCCGGTCAGCCCACCGGCCCGCTTCAGCAATTAGTTGCTCGCTGGCTCCCGGAATAGCTTTGAGGTGAATATAACCATTGTACTTGTGATCAACCCTGAGAAGTTTGGCAACCGCTACCATTCGTTCCATAGTATAGTCAGGATTTCGCACAACGCCCGAACTAAGGAAAAGACCTTCGATGTAATTACGCCGATAAAATTCGATCGTCAGGTTCACAATTTCTTCAGGAGTAAACGAAGTGCGGGGTATGTCATTGCTTTTACGGTTTATGCAGTAGGCGCAATCGTAAATGCAAAAGTTACTGAGCATGATTTTCAAGAGCGAAACGCACCGCCCATCTTCGGTAAAGCTATGACATATACCCCAGGCCGAAGCATTCCCGATGCCACCATTGGTATTGCTTCGCTTGGTTCCGCTTGAAGCGCAAGACACATCGTATTTGGCCGCTCCGGCTAATATCTTTAGTTTCTCAAGGCTGCTTTCTGAAATCATACCTGTTTATACTTTTAAAAATGACCATCATATAATCAATTTTGCCCGAACAAGATAAGAGAATTGAATGAAAAATGAAATGATGATTGGATTTATTTGGCATTTTAGTTGTAGAAAAATTTAGAGAATCTGATTTGCCCGGATAAATATAGGAGTCGGAAAAGTTAAAGATACGGTCAAAAGGCATTCGCTATTTTTCGTGTGCTATGATCTGGTAGTTATTTAACTCAATCAAATTTAAAGGACAGATTTGCATCAATTAAGAATTTCATGCAACAATACGCTGAATGGATTTAACTTTTGTGAGCTGTGATGCAAAAGTAAGGCATGCTTTAATATCCTTTGTCTCAAGTGCAGGATAGTCCTCTATTATTTCAGCTTCACTCATTCCCGCTGATAGCAAATCAAGTATCAAATCAACCGTGTAGCGAGTATTGCGAATTGTCGGCTTACCGTGGCAAATCTCAGGTTTTATAGTGATTCTGCTTATTAATTGCTTGTCCATACTTTATATTTTTATCAAATATACTAATAAATAAGTTTGGTGAGAAAATTAGCCCAATCGGAGCCATGTTTTTTTGGACCCATATTAAGCGATTTTATATTCCTCATCAAGTAGTTCAACATTGAAGTTTACCTTGGCTTTCAAAGCTTTAAACACCAGCAAGATAGTCTCAATTGTTACGTTTTTAGCATTTCTTTCAATCCGTGAGATTTGAGACTTTTAAACTCCAACCATTTCCCCCAGCTCTGATTGTGTTAAGTTTCTCTCTTTGCGGGTTCTTTTAATCATTTCACCCAAGAGATCAAGTCGTAGTTCGTATTCATATTTATCCCGTTTTTCGGTGCCAATGAATCCAAGATGTTTGTTCTTGGCCTCTTCTAATGTATATATTTTCAATTTATTTGTAGTTTCTGCTTCATAAATCAGCATTTAATGAATGAAGGCTGCCCATTTGGGACAGCCTTCATATATAACTTAGCATTATAAATCCTGAACCGATCCTATCAACCGCATTTAGATGATCCGCAGTCAGGGCAAAGCAAACAGCCTTCCTGGTAAATCACATTGTGCGATCCGCATTCTTCGCAAACTGCTCCAGTAGCAACAGTTCCATCGGGAATGTATTTTTTCAGAGCACGGGCCACACCGGCTTTCCAGCTGTTAATCGTATCGTTGTCAAACTGAAGGCTGGTCACCGTATCCACCACTTTATGAATGGGCATTCCGTGGCGTAGAATTCCAGAAATAAGCTTTGCATAATTCCAGAACACGGGATTGAATTTAAACGATAATCCTTCAATGGTGGTTTTGTACCCGCGCTTGTTGGTGTATTGGAAATCGTATCGCTTAGACCCATCGGATTCGATGTTCTTAATGATTTTTCCGCTGATAATGTTGCGTGGCAGTAAAATCCCATCTTCATCGTCCGAAAGACCAGTAAAGATCTCGTAAGGCCGTCCATCAATGGTTCCAATGAAGGCCACCCATTTGTCCTTGGTATTTTGAAAACGCACTACATCAGCATCCAGTTCAACGGGACGCTTGGTGGGGAATACACTTTCATTGACTTCTTTTTTGTGTGATAGAAGTACTCCAGACCGGCAACCGTCACGGTATACTGTTACCCCTTTGCAGCCGCTTTTCCAGGCCTCGAAATAGAGTTTTCCTACCAGTTCTTCATCCGCATCGGCAGGCAGATTGATGGTTACGCTGATTGAATGATCCACCCACTTTTGGATTTTACCCTGCATCCTGACTTTGTTCATCCAGTCAACATCGTTCGAAGTGGCCTTGTAGTAGGGCGATTTGGCAATCAGGGTATCCAGATCTTCCTGTGTGTAATTCTTGTTCAGGTCGTATTCATTAACTTCCATCCATTTTTTAAACTGGTGGTGGAAGACGATGTACTCTTCCCAAGAATCGCCCAACTCGTCAATAAAGTCAACTTTTACATTTTTATCGTTCGGATTCACCTTGCGACGACGTTTGTAAACGGGCATAAATACCGGTTCAATTCCTGAAGTTGTTTGGGTCATCAGGCTGGTCGTACCGGTGGGAGCGATGGTCAACAGGGCAATGTTACGGCGGCCATATTTTACCATGTCCTGATACAATTGCTCATCCTGGGCACGCAATCGTTTGATCATGGGGTTATTTTTTTCGCGCTCTGTACTATAAATGGCGAAAGCGCCACGTTCTTTGGCCATGTTCACTGATGAGCGGTAGGCTTCAACGGCCACGGTCCTGTGAATTTCTTCACTAAAATCAGTGGCAGCTTCACTTCCGTAGCGTAAGCCCAATGATGCCAGCATATCTCCTTCAGCAGTAATCCCTACACCTGTGCGGCGTCCTTCTTTGGCTTTGGTCTGTATTTTAACCCACATCGAGCGTTCAATGTGTTTAATTTCTTCGTTCTCAGGATCAGCATCAATTTTTTCGATGATGCCATTAATCTTTTCCAATTCAAGGTCGATGATGTCATCCATCATGCGTTGGGCGTATGCAACATGCTTTTTGAATAAGTCAAAATTGAATTTTGCCTCTGTGGTAAATGGAGCTTCAACATACGAATTTAAGTTCACGGCAATCAACCGGCAACTATCGTAAGGGCACAGTGGTATTTCACCGCAAGGATTGGTCGATACGGTTTTATATCCAAGATCGGCATAACAATCCGGAACGGATTCCTTGATTATGGTATCCCAAAACAGAATTCCCGGTTCAGCTGATTTCCATGCATTGTGAACAATTTTTTTCCAAAGTCCCATTGCATCAATTTCTTTGACATAAGTTGGGTTCTTTGCATCAATCGGATACTGGGTTTGGTATTTTTCACCCGCTTCAACAGCCTGCATAAAATCATCATGAATTTTTACTGAAACATTGGCCCCGGTTACTTTTCCATGTTCCATTTTGGCATCAATAAATGATTCTGCATCCGGATGTTTGATTGAAACAGAAAGCATCAAAGCGCCCCGACGGCCATCCTGGGCCACTTCACGTGTCGAATTGGAATAACGCTCCATGAAAGGGACGATGCCCGTTGAGGTGAGTGCCGAGTTTTTAACCGGTGAACCTTTGGGCCTGATGTGAGAGAGATCATGACCTACTCCTCCACGGCGTTTCATTAATTGTACCTGCTCCTGATCAACTTTCAATATTCCTCCATAAGAATCGGAATGTCCTTCATTTCCAATTACAAAGCAGTTGGAAAGTGAAGCAATCTGAAAGTCGTTGCCGATTCCAGTCATTGGCCCACCCTGAGGAACAATGTATTTGAAATCTTTCAGAAGTGCAAAAATCTCTTCCTCAGTCATCGGATTTTCGTAATTCTTTTCAATTCTTGCAATTTCTGAAGCCAGGCGCCGATGCATATCATCAGGAGTCAGTTCATAGATGTTGCCATAAGAATCCTTCAACGCATACTTGTTGACCCATACCCGTGCAGCAAGGTCATCACCCTTGAAATATTTTTGGGAAGCAGTATAAGCTTCTTCCGTGGTGTGAGTTTTTTTGCCCGTTTGGGGCTCAATTGCTAAATTTTTGAATTCCATAACTGAAAATTTTGATCTTAAATATTTGCTAATTCATTGTTATTGTGGTTAAAAACCTATTGGCTTTAAACTCGTTTTTAGTATATGCAATATAAGGCTTTAATTGGAAATAGGAAACACAAAATTATTAAATTGTTTTAAAAGTTATCAACTTGGTGTTGTTAGTATGTTTAAAATGAAGATACTAACATTTTTACAGTTGGAAAAAGTTCACAAAAATAAAAATTGTATTTTATAAAATATAGAGCAGTATTAATGCAATGTGGCTGTGAGAAAGCGCTTTGAAGGGCAGTGAAAATAGAGTTTGCCTGTTAAATTTCTATATAAACTTATTGTTAAAAACTTTGCTGATGATGGTTTGTGTGGCACCCAAATTCTGGTTCGTAAAATTGGTGCACTCAACGATAATTCTTTCTCTCTTTTCTATATCCGTAAGTAAGGATTCCAACACAGTATTTAGTTGCTGGTAATTATTTACAGAAAAGGCCACCTGTAGTTTTACCATTGCCGTTGCTTCATTAAATTTAAGATAGTTAGGTCCAAAAACAATGGGCATGCCAAAGATGGCGGCTTCAAGTGTGTTGTGGATTCCTACCCCGAACCCTCCGCCAATGTAAGCCAAATCAGCGTATTGGTAAATGGATGAAAGCAGCCCGATTGTGTCAACAATCATGACCTGATAATTTTTAACTGTTTCATCAGTGGCTTCTGTATAACACACAACCGGGGTTTTCAACAGATTTATCAACCGGTCAATATTCGCCCTTTTGGTTTCGTGGGGAGCAATAATGAATTTAATAGCAGGATGAGCATGAATATACTCAATCAATAATTCTTCATCAGGTTTCCAGGTACTCCCGGCAACTAACAATTGTTGGTTGTTTTTGAATATTTCTACCAATGGAATAACTTTCCCATTGCGGGCAATCGCGGCTACACGGTCGAAACGGGTATCGCCTGCTTTGGTTGCATTTTTTAATCCAATGCTGTCCAGTAATTCAACTGATTGTTGGTCCTGCACAAAAAAATGTTCAAAATCAAATAGCATTTTGCGGTACCATTTTCCCCAGGGAGAGTTTTGGAAGAACAATTGGTTTTCCCTAAAGATGGCGGAAACCAGGTATAGAGGAATGTTTTTTTTCTTCAGTTCCTTAATGTAGTGGAACCAGAATTCGTATTTTATAAAGAAAACAATTTCAGGATTCACCAAATTAATCAGCATTCGTGCATTGCTTTTGTTGTCAACAGGCAAATAGAAAACATAATCAGCCAGCTCGTAGTTCTTCCTGATTTCATAGCCCGAAGGTGAGAAGAAGGTGAGTAATATCTGGTAGTTAGGATGCTGCTTCTTGATGGCCTCAATCAATGGCCGACCCTGTTCGAATTCACCCAGGGAAGCGCAATGAACCCAGGCAATTGGCCGGTCGTGCCTTATTTTATTGATCAATTCCGTAAATACGCGCTTACGTCCTTCCTTTATCTGGCTGGCCTTCTGGTTGAAGGGTGAGGCCAGTCTTATCAGCATGGAATAAAAAAATATGGACAGATTATATAGGACGTTCATTCAGTGGAGGTTTTATTGGCAAAAGTAATGGTTTTTAAGTTCAATTGATGAGTGCACTGTGAAAAGTCTTTTTCTGCCACGATGTTTCAAAGTATCATCCCACAACCTCGGAACACTAAGCATACATAATCAATACTTTGTGTGCCTTGGGGTCTTATAGTCTTTGTGGCATTTTTTATTTTATGACTTTTAAAAGTGGGCTTCATTGAATTATGTTTTAACCCAAACTTAAAAGGTAGCCCATGTCTTTCTTTAACCCGGGTTGCATCGAAGCTGCCACTGCCAGCTGGTCGCACCGCTCGTTTTCCGGAATGTTGGCATGTCCTTTGATCCAGATAAATTTTACCTGATGCTTTGGGTAAATTCTTAGGAAGCGTTGCCATAGGTCTTCATTTTTTTTCCCCTTGAACCTGATCTTGACCCAATTCCAGATCCATCCTTTTTCAACCGCCTCCACTACATATTTGGAGTCGGAGTAGATGGTAACCTTTGAATTTTCAACTTTTAACGCCTCCAGGCCTACAATCACAGCTATCAATTCCATACGGTTGTTGGTCGTCAGTGCAAATCCGTCAGATAATTCTTTTCTGAATTGGCCGCAAAGCAGCACCGTTCCATACCCACCGGGACCAGGATTTCCGCGTGCAGCACCATCAGTATAAATTGTAATGTTCAATATATTAATTTGTAAAAAGAAAGACCCGTAAATAATACGGGTCTTTCAAATATAATAAAATTCAGACTATTAATGGACTATTGTCATTTCATCAATGAGGTTCTGCGCACCAGCCATTTTATCAATGGTCCAGAGTACAAATCGAATATCTACATTGATACATTTCTGTAATTCGTTTTCGTAGGCCAAATCTCCGCTCATTGCTTCCCAGTTACCATCAAAAGCGATGCCGATTAATTCGCCTTTGGCATTGATCACAGGGCTTCCGGAATTTCCACCTGTAATATCATTGTTGGTGGTAAAGCAAGTGTGCAGGCTGCCATCCTTATCAGCATATCGGCCGTAGTCTTTGGCTTCGTACAATTCCTTCAATTTAGCGGGCACATCAAATTCGTCATCTCCCGGGATCTCTTTTTCAATATATCCGAGCAAGGTGGTAAAATAGCCGTACTTAACTGCGTCACGTGGAATGTAATCACCCACAGTTCCGTAGGTCAAACGCATACTGGAATTGGCATCCGGGTAAAAAGTCTTGTCTGCTTCCATTTCCATCAGGCCGCCAACAAACAAGCGGTTTCCTTTAATGAGCATGGCTGTTGTTTTGGCAGTTTCATCGCCAATAAGGTCTAACATCCTGAAAATTTCAAGCGATGTTTGGAAAATAGGATCTTTTTCGAGCACTTTGGCTTTAGGCCTGGCAAGGAAACTCATCAGTTTCTCTTGGCTTCCAAAGATTGATTTTGCATACATTTCTTTGGTGTATTTTTCGAAATCATTGCCATATTTAGCTTTTACTTCCCTGAAAAATGGCGGTTGATACTGGGGTGCAACATTTTCCTCATAGATACGGAAAAGTGAGGCAGCAGTCTTCTGATCGGTTTGCGGGTCATAATCTTTAAAAAACTGGTCAAGGCCTTCTTTAATCCGATCGGTAGATAAATTGATATGTCCTGAATTTTTATCAGTCTTTAACGCTTCATAAAGCGATCGGGTGCGGTAGGCATAATAGAAGATTTCCGGTCCTCGGACCATCGATTCCATCATATATTCCAATGCAATTTCATCGTCAACATTTTTATAGGTACCGGCAATCATCTGAAGGGCCTCACCGTATTTAGCTTTCCGCTCAGGATTGGCATTTGCCCATTGGGTAAATTTCTCTTCCAGTTGTTGTTTTTTATCAAGAACGTTCAGATCGTCAAGCCCTTTATTTTGCCCGATGCTGTATTTGTAATAATTCGAACTGCGTGCATATTTTGATGCATACATGATTTTGGCCTTCTGCGAGGTTTTCATGAAGTCTTTCATAATACGCAGTTTTTCTTCACGAACTTTAATGCGCACCGGATTGGTAACCTTCATGGTATAATCAATTCCAAAGGATGTTTTATACCGGTTGGTGCTTCCAGGATATCCCATCACCATGGCAAAATCATTTTTTTCATATCCTTTCAAAGAAATCGGCAAATGATGTTTGGGCTTGTAGGGCACATTGTCTTTGGAATAGGAAGCAGGTTTTCCATCTTTTCCACAGTAGATGCGGAATATACTAAAATCGGCGGTATGACGGGGCCACATCCAGTTATCGGTATCACCTCCGAATTTGCCCATCGACTGTGGCGGAGCGCCCACCAGGCGAATGTCACGGAAAGTTTCGTAAACGAACAGGTAATATTTATTGTCGTTGTACACCGCCTGAACGCGTCCTTCATAATGGGTATCGGCAGTCGCTTCTTTTTCAATGGCAGAAGAAATTTCACGTACCTTATCTTTTCTTTTTTCCTCCGTCAAACTATCATTTAACTGTGGAATAATTTTTGAAGTAACATCTTCGAAACGAATCAGGAAGGAGGCGCTTTTACCAGGATTCGGCAATTCGGCATCTTTTGTTTTTGCCCAGAAGCCATCTAACAGGTAATCGTGGTCAACACTGCTGTGTTCCTGAATTTCATCAAAACCACAATGATGGTTAGTCAACAGCAATCCTTCGGCTGAAATAAGTTCTGCCGTGCATGATCCATGATCAAGTGCAACAACAGCGTCTTTCAGGCTTGAATGATTGATGCTGTAAATATCTTCAGCATTGATAGACAATCCCAGCTGTTTCATTTGGTTGATATTCAGCTTCTCAATCAAAGCCGGCAACCACATTCCCTCATCTGCTTTCACTGTTCCTGATAGGATCATCTGCAGGATGGTGACAAAAA
>Ga0123337_10002274_pt1 | contig 22188 bp, 19 predicted proteins | sample frozenSSSSmetaG_FD_89792 | JGI IMG/M metagenome (GOLD analysis project Ga0123337, IMG submission 89792) | Glacier valley bacterial and archeal communities from Borup Fiord, Nunavut, Canada, to study Microbial Dark Matter (Phase II) -... | ecosystem: Environmental > Aquatic > Freshwater > Ice >...
AGAAGTTAACCAGCGTGACCAGCGACAACAGCAAACTTTCGCTGGTGCTGTTTGACGAAATCGAGAAGGCCGCGCCTTCACTGACACGGCTGCTGTTGGGCGTTCTGGACAAAGGCATACTGCGCCTGGGTGATAACTCGGTAGTGAATTTTGAAAAGAGCCTGGTGTTTCTGACCAGTAACCTGGGTGCCCGGGAAATGATGAAGGAACTGCATCCGGATTTCGGGTTCCATGCGGGCGCTGGCGCAAAGATTACTGACGTTACCAGCAAACTACAAAACATTGCTCTGGTCGCAGTCCGAAAGAAATTCTCACCCGAGTTTGTCAACCGCATCGATTGCGTGATCACCTACCAGCCCCTTACGGCTGAATCGTTGAGCCAAATTGTAGATCACCAGATTTTGGAGCTGCAGAATCACGTCAATACGCGTTTGGGAACCAAGTGCTTCCAAATTGAAGTGCCTTTCGAAACGCGGCAGTGGTTAATTGAAAAAGGTACCAGCACTGAATATGGTGCGCGTGAGCTGAATCGAACCATTCACCGGAATCTGACGCAGCCCCTGGCTACGATGGTGGCTACCGGTCAGATTGAGAGCGGAACGCGGGTGCGTGTGGACATTGCGGATGGACGCCAAAAGCTGCTTCTGCGCACTACCGGTCGAAACGAGGATGAAGTGCCAGCCCACCCCACCGTACTTTTGGTGGATGACAATCGAGATCTGCTGCATTTTCTGGAACGATTGATGGCCGAAGCTGGATGGCAGCTCTTGACTGCGGAAAGCGCTGCCGAGGCCCATAAGATTTTGGCTCATAAAAAGCCCAACGCGGCGTTATTAGATTACATGCTTCCTGACGGGAATGGCGTGGAATTGGGAGTTCAGCTGCGGCAAATGGCTCCGAAGATGCAGGTGATCATGATGACGGGAGCTGTGTTGCCTTCGGAAGATGAAGCTGTTTGCGAAGAGCACGATTTTCCTGTACTGCGAAAGCCATTTCTCGCGACCGAAGTGATGAATCAGATTCGCAGCCGCCTGGCGCAGGCACTTGGTGCCCGCAGTTAGTTCCGCGTAGTAAGGCGTGGCCTTCACAAGCTGCATCTTTGGGGTCGCCTTTGGCACCTTCCGAATCTTGACGGAACGGTGACGGGGCGGTAAACTCTAAGTGCGGGGTGGAGCAGTCTGGTAGCTCGTTGGGCTCATAACCCAAAGGTCGCAAGTTCAAATCTTGCCCCCGCAACCAACCTTTGCAGCACCTCCCAAGTTTGATGTAATACCCGCCACCAGTTCTCGGCGCACGGATACCGCAAGCTGCCAAGAACCTGAAAATTTTGAAGCCTGAAGGGTTCCGTCCCGCAATAGGCATGTTCCGCGCATCCCTGGGCGTTACTTGCACCGCTTGCCACGTGCAGGGTGATTTCGCCAGCGATGCAAAGCCAGACAGGGAAACTGCTCGCAAAATGATTCTCATGGATCGAGATCTCGCCCGCGTTGTGAAGCCATTTGCCAACGCCTAAACCCATGATCGACACCCATACCAGAAAATTTACAACGGCGCAGTTGGTTACGGTGATCAGTATTTTATTCGAGGCTAAGGAGCCGTGGGGTAACCCGAAGGCGTAAGCCAAGCTGGTTGTGATCTGCAAGCCCTATTCTGATGTGAGTACGATGACATAAAACTAAAAATTCCACCCGGTCATCAATCCAACGAAAGGGTTAAAGCCAAGTTTCGCCCACTGACAAAGGCCCCTTCCAACCATGCGGGTGTTCAGAAAAATGACCACAGCCGCGCATGAAATGTAAAAAAAGGCAATTGCCAGAAGCCAGTAAACGGTGTGAGACGCCCCGAGCTTCCCCGCCACCCCGATTCGGGGCAGGCCAACTGCAAAAAATATCTGTGTAAAAACCAGGTCACGAAGCGAAAGTTCTTTCATCAAACTCCTTTCACCGGCTGTCTATGGCACCCCCAGCTTCGCTTTGGGGAGAACTAGTCAAATTCCGTTCGCCGACATCCGGGTGAGCTTTCCGGACAAGGTCCTTACTGTCGTGCTTTGAAAGAACGTGCGCTAATTACCGGACCGGTAGCGTCGCGATGTTACTGTCGCCATAGTCCGAGGAGATTTGCACATCTAAGTTTCCAGCAGGCAGATTTCCCGGTAAAACAATGTTGAGTTGATAAAGGCCAACGAATCCAGGTCCAAGACCAGAAAATAAGACTTGGCACCGCTGACCATTGACTAAGACCAGAAACGGGTCGATCGTAGTCGCCAGGGGATCTCCGGGCCTGCTGCCTGGCGCACCGTACCCGTCCTGCAAATTTAGAGTCAAGCGTCCAAGACCGGTCGCATACAGAACAATCACTTCACCGGCGTTTGCCCGGTTTCCCGGGCCAATCAGCGAGTTGTCCAAACCCCTGGCCGCCACCGCATAACTGCCCTGGTAAACAAAGATGCCAGGGTCTTCCGTAAAGGAATCGGTAATCAAATCGGCTACAAGAACGGAACCATCGAACACTTGCACTTGGGCTGCATTACGGCCCGTAGCGGTGCTGTAGGGAACTTGGAAGCTAATCTGATCCTGCGAACCGTTGTAAGCCACGCTGAACAGAGGTGCTGATCGCCCATTCACCCTCACAGAGATATTCCCGAGAAGTGTGGGTAGCGGGTCGGTTGTGGCTACAAGAACTCCGTCCACGTGAGTTAGATCTTTCCCGACAATCGTCGAAAGGCCACCCGGGCTAATGCCGGGCAGAAAGCTTGCCGCATTCACGATTACCGTTCCCGCTGGCTGAGTTGCTGTTGCCTCTACGGGCAGATTTTTGCGGCCGAAAGGAACTGATTTCGGCTCTGCGGCCGATTGTGGGACGGCCGGTGGCTGCGCGGAAGCAGTGAATACCAAGATTGCCAGGGAAAGAAGATATTTCATACCCGGTCGTTTGCAATTAGATCACCAGAGTTGTCTGTTCTGGCACTCTAGTTGCAACTCTCTCGGCAAGCGCAATTAGTAAAAGAGTTGCCAACAGGAGTCAAAGCATGTCGTTTGGAATGTACTTAGTCGGTTTTATCGTGGTTGTCCTGGGCCTCGGATACGGTGCGTATCTGGCTCACATTCCCTCACAGTGGATTGCAGTGATGGTGATTGTTCTTGTGGGCCTCGGTATCCTCAAAGCGGTCACGAGCACCCGGCAGAAAGATCCGAATTAGGATAGAGTGAAACTTAGAACGCAAACGTATATCGAATGATTCCAGGCCGAAATTTTCCACCACGACGCACCAACCGACGCGAAAACGTAAACGAATCGATTCGGGCGAAAGAAGTTCGCGCTGTGTTTCCGGATGGAACTGCCGAGGTGATGCCTACTGCTGCAGCATTGCGCAAGGCTCAGGAAATGGGGCTAGATTTGGTGGTGGTGTCGCCTACCGCGGTTCCTCCTGTTGCGAAAGCAATCGATTACGGCCATTATCAGTACGAACAAAAGAAGAAATCGCACGAAGCCAAGAAGAAACAGCACGTTGTTCAGGTAAAAGAGTTGAAATTCCGCCCGAATACCGACGACCATGACTACGACTTCAAGAAAAACCACGCGATTCGGTTTCTTCAAGAGGGCAATCGCGTGAAAGCAGTTGTGCAATTCCGCGGTCGGGAAATAGCTCACACAGATTTGGGCAAGAAATTACTCACCAGATTCGCGGAAGATTTAGCTACCTTCGGAACGGTAGAAGCCATGCCCCGTATGGAAGGCCGGAACGCTCACATCCTGATCAGCCCCAGCAAGGCGCTGGTGAAATAAATTTGCTTACCTGTTGAACACAGGTACCCTCAACGGGGTGCCAGGGCCGCCGCCGGAAACGATGATTGCGGCCACAATAAGCAGGAGAATACCGGTAACCAACAGGTCTAAAGGTTCCATTGGGGTGTTTTTTTACAATACCACGGGTTGATTTATGAACCCGGCTGAGGCGCCCACCCACTTCGTATTCTTATTGTGATCCACCCCCATCATCTTGCCCCGGCCCATCCGCACGATAGTTGTAACCGCCTCTGGTTTGTCAGCCCAGATGTACATGATTCGAATCTCAGCATTGGTTAACCCGAAAGGCGTTTCAATCACCGGCTCGAAACGAAGGCGTTCTTGTAGCAGATAGCCCTTTCGGTCGGCGTCTAATATGGTGTTGATTTCTTCGCGAGACGGACCAACTTTTACTCCCAATCCAGCGAACGAAAACAGCGGCTTCAGCACAAGGTTTTCAGGTGCGTCCGGAAGCTCTCGGACTTCGTTTAGGAATTGAGACCGAGGTACAAACCGATGGCGCAGGTAAGGAAGTGAAAATTTACTGATGCGGAAAAACCAATCTGGATGTCCCGCCCATTCTACATCCAGTTCGTCGCGAAAGCTGAAATCGATCGGGATTTGCCTGCGAACCAGTTCATCGACGATCACTCGGTTGTAAATGCGCTCAATCGGTGTCTCGAGCCCCTCCCGTTCATAAAACAACTTGCGGCCGTGCTTGCGAACTTTCGTCACATCCACCGTGCGCACACCGCACATTTTTTCCGTTAAGAGGAAATCCGCCAGCGTCTTCTGTTGCCCGGGGTCTATCTCCAGCAGCACCACATTCTCTGGATCGTGACCTCCCAAAATCGCCTCGCTCACCAGCTTCCGGTATTGCTCCGCCGTGCGGCTTCCGAGCAGCGGCGTCAGCGTGGGGGAAAGGTCATATACCTCTGAATAGTTCTGGGCTAATTCAATCTGGTAGGCATATAACGACGGGAAGCCCTGAATTTCCACCAGCCTCGGTTCGAGTGTCCCGTCAGCTAAGCGCACCACGCCGAAATCGGCCTGAATAAAAAGTGGTTTGTCTGTTGGACGGGCCGCCCGAAACTGTTCTGGAATGGCTTGGTCCGCTGCCGCTAAGTATTCGGCATCCCCGACCAGCTGCAGCGACATTTCAGCCCCGGCGTCAGCCATCTGCCGCAGCAGCGGCTCCGGAAAAAAGCAGGGAGTCTCACAATTCCGAAAGGCGACGTGAGTGCCGCAGCGCTCTTCAAGCCGCGTCAGAAATCGGGCGTACTTCTCCGGGGTAAACCGCCGGTTAAAATCTTCCCGATATTCCGGCAGCATCCCTAATCGATCAGAAAGCGGCCTGCATCCATAATCTGCCGCTCGTCAATCCAGATGCTGAATTCACGACCCACTACATCGATGTGAGTGGCCGAGTACCAGTCCGCGCCGGTGTGAAAGCCGTAGGGATTGCCAAAAGCGATGTGAATGCCGGGAATCTTCTCATCCTGCAATATATTCCCGATAACGTCTTTGCATGCGATGTTTGTACCGATTGCAAATTCGCCAACCCGATCGCTATTTTCATCGGTGTGACAGTAATTCCAGAACTCGTTTTCCAGTTCCTTATTCGCGCTATGGGCCGCCGTCAATCGATTTTGCGCCACCTTAATTGTTAAAGGCTCGTCTTTCAAGGAGCCATACTTCGCACACAAGTAATCGCCCACTACACCATCGATCACGAACGTGCCGTTCACCTCGCCAGGCGTCGTGAATGTTTCGCCTCCCGGTAAATTCCCCCACTTTTTCGTGCTGATAATGCCGCTGGTTTTTACCCACCGATACGCCGGATTCATCTGAGCGACGATATTAGTTCCTGCTGGTGTTGTCGCGCGCACAACTTGGGCGACACTGGCGAGTTCCCAAACTTTCTGGCTAAGGCGGTCCACTTCCAGAAAGTCTGCCCGCATACCCTGTTTCATGATCTGAGCCGTGATGTTTACCATGTGGGCATGGCGAATGCCGCGCCGGTTCACCACATCGGTCATCTGCATCCGCGTTCGCAGCTCATTCATTTGCGCCTGAACAGCGAAAATACTCACCTGGCTGGATTCCATGTCGTCCAGTACCACCTGCGGCATATCGGTCAGTGGCCGCACGGCATAGTCTTCCAGAACGTAAGTGTTGTATTCCAGGTCCGCGGCATCCAGTTCTGCTTCAATCGCAGAGGCAATTTCGCGTGAAGCCACATCCGTAATGACGGTAGTTTTTTCGTGCGCCTGAATATTCAGGCACACCCGAACCGCATTGCGCGCGCCAGGCGTCAGCTCCGGATCAAAGGATAACGCCGGTCTCAGTTTCTTCAATGATGTAATCGACAACTTGCTTCAGATCTCCCGTTTCCCTGAACTTCCGAAGCTGGCGGTCCGCTCCTGAGCCCATCTCCATCATTGTATGGATATATTCCAGTTCTTTGCGGCTTCCTAATTCGTCCACCACGTCATCTACAAACTCCAGATACTCAAGCATCAATTCGCGCAAGGGCACCTCAGTGCGCTTGCCGAAATCCACCAGCTTGCCATCCAGTCCATAACGCAGCGCCCGCCATTTATTTTCCATGATGAGCAGCCGCCGGTACAGCCGGAAGCCCTGGTTCGAAGCATGCAGCTTATATAGCTTCGCAACAGTCGCCTGGATCAGGGCCGCAATCGCCAGCGTTTCGTCCAGACGCATCGGCACGTCGCAAATTCTAAATTCCAGCGTAGGAAAGTGAGGATGCGGACGGATGTCCCACCAGATCTTCTTCGCGTTATCGATGCAATTTGTGTGCACCAGCAGGTTCACGAAGCTTTCATATTCACCCCAACTGGGAAAATAATCCGGAATGTTGGTGCGCGGAAATTTATCGAACACCTTACAGCGGTAGCTCTTGAGCCCGGTATCCATGCCTAGCCAGAACGGCGAGTTTGTGGAGAGCGCCAGAATGTGCGGCACAAAGTAACGCGCCGCATTCATCAGGTGGATAATCACCTCGCGGTCTTCGACGCCGATATGCACGTGCAGTCCGAAAATCAGATTCGCGCGCGCAACCATCTTCAAATCTTCGACGATCGTGTGATACCGCTCATCGGGATAAATTTCCTGATTGCGCCAGTCCGAAAATGGGTGCGTGCCGGCAGCCGCTATCCGCAGCCCGTTTTCGCGCGCCAAGCGGATTACTCCTGTCCGCACCTCCGTTACATCCAGGCGGGCCTCTTGAATATTCCGGCAAACATGGGTACCCACCTCGATCACCGACTGGTGCATTTCTGCCTTCACGCGCTCATGAAGCAGAATTCGCCCTTTTGCTATCATCTCCGCTTCGATATGCGAACGAAGGTCGCGGGTTACCGGATCAATCGTCTGGTACTCTTCTTCGATGCCGATGGTAAAGCTAGGAGTCACAGCGGCTATCCTTTGAGAAACGCGGACCAGCGCAACTCTTTGGCCGGGTTCAGATCACTCAAAGCTTTCTCAATCGCCATACGTGCCACAGCGTTTACAATCCACTCGAAGTTCGCGGCACCCACCGAATTAAAATCCGCATCCGGCGCGGGGTTCAGAAAATCGATCGCATACGGGATTCCATCCTGCACGGCAAATTCCACCGTGTTTAAGTCGTAACCGAGCGCGCGGCAGAGCGTTAGGCAGTCCCGAACTACCCGCGCGTGCATCGCAGGCTCAATCGGCGGCGCATCGTGAACATATCTTTCCGCGTGCGGCCGGCGCGGGTCATACTGCATAACATGTACGTGTTCCTGGTTCACCACATAGCAACGGAAATAATCGGTGAACTCGACGCTGGTCTGCAATGTCATGCAAAGGTCGCCGGAATCGTTATAGGCCGCGAATAGTTCGTCTGGATTGTGAACCTTATAAACGCTCTTCCAACCGCCCCCGCTGTAGGGCTTTAAAAAAGCGGGGAACCCGATATAGGCGAAGATCTCTTCCCAATTCAGGGGGTAAATTAGATTCCGCATCGATTGATCCGTAGTGCCTGGCGGATGTGTGTGATGGGGCAGCACAACGGTCTTCGGTACGGCGACTCCAATCTTCGAAGCCAACGCGTAATTAAAAAATTTATCGTCCGCGCCCCACCAGAATGGGTTATTGATGATGATCGCTCCGCTCAATACCGCATTTTTCAAGTACGCCCGATAGAACGGAATGTCCTGCGAGATACGGTCGATGATTACGCGATAGCCGCTTGGCATCGCCATTCCGACACCGCCCACCTTCACATACTCCGCCACCACATCGGCAACTTTCATGGAATTAATCCGGTCCACCAGTGCTCCAGGGAATGTATTTTCCATGCCATAGATGATCCCGACTTTTCGCATAGGTGAATTGTAGCTGCTAACTGAAAAACTTCCTCGCCATCTGCTGCCAAAGCGGCCAATCGTGCCGCTGGTGCCCGCCCCAAATATCGGTCGTATGCGGAATGCCCTTCTGATTGAACAACCCCGCCAGACGCAAGGTCTCACCGAGACAGATGTCCCAATCCCCTGCCGCCAGCACATAATGCCGTTGCCAAATCAACGGATTGTTCAATCCTGAGACGTAGTCCACCGGATTATTGAAATAACAGTTATCGTCATAATAGCCGTGTAAAAACTGGCTCACATCGAAGGCGCCACTCATCGCAATCGATCCGGTAATCAAATCCGGATTCTTCAAAGCAAACGTCACGGCATGGTATGCGCCAAAGCTGCACCCGGTAGTTAGAATCCGCTGTGACCAATTTCTATTCCGCAGGAACGGCAGTACTTCTTCGCGAATGTAGCTCTCGTAGACTACATGCCGCGCAGCTTTATCACGCGGGTGCGCATGCTTGTTGTACCAACTCTCCAGATCCACACTATCCACGCAGAATAGCTGAATGCTGCCTCGCTCCAGAAACTCCCACATGGCGGAAATCATGCCCTGGTCTTCGTATTCGAAGAAGCGGCCCATGGACGTGGGGAACACCAGCACCGGCACGCCCGCATGCCCGTAAACCATCAATTCCATGTCTCGATTTAAGCGGCTGGAATACCACTTGTGATATTCGCGGTTCATCGTTCTGCCACTGGTGCAAGCTCATACCGGCGCGCCACCGGTTGCGCCAGCGCGTGCTGTTCGTTCATCAGGTCGTCATCCAGCTTGTCCAGCGCAGCCATGGCTTCCGCCTTGTGAGCGAGATCTTCCGCCGCCAGCGGCACCTGAATATTGCGCCAGCGGAATTGGTGTATTCCTGTGCGCTTCAATGTAAGCGCGTGCACGTTCATCGCCTGCTTCATCATGGGCGTCGCTGCAAGTTTCGCCAGATTGATTCCGCCAGCTAGTTCGTCGGCGGTGAACTGCCCGGCTTCCGCGCCATCGATCCTGAGCGCATACTTGGCCGCACTCAAGCCGCGAACTGTCAGCATCTCCTGATCCAGCGCGTCAAGCAGACCGGAAGCATCCACGGCCAGCGGCACCAGCTTATCTTTGTCGTTCCAATCGATGGGAAACGGCAGGCACTGGTCCTGTTGCACCCACGTTAGCGTGTCCTGCTTGGCCACGTTGCTCACTGCGGTGTTGGTTGCTTTCACCAGCTTCCCGCCATCGATCTCTACCGCCGATACAAGCGAGGGAGCATGCCACGCCTTCAGCAACGCCTGAGCCATGATCATATGCCCCGCGGCACCGGGATGGACGCGATCAGGAATCAGTTTCTTCGCCAGTTCCGGATCGGCTGATTTGGCGCGCACCAGAGCTTGTACCACCGGGGCGTTCAGGTTGGCATCAAGGTATCGATTATGGTCCGCCAGATTTTGGATAAAGCTGGAATACTGATCGAGAGTCTTGTTGTACCCGCCCTCAAAAGTAGGCGGACGGGTGTAATCGTCATACGGAGAAGGTTGAATCAGCGTGAGCCGTATGCCCGGAATCTCTTCCGTGACCTTCTTGACGATATGCTGATAGCCTTCTGAAAAGGTTTCGAAGAGCTTCAAATCGTAAGCCCGGTATCCACCATCATTCATCCCCAGCATGACGGTCATCACAGTAGGGCGGTAGGGGATCACATCGCGAGTTAGCCGGAGGTCGATAGGTCCGCCACCCCCGCCCGATACCCGGTCCCCGCCCCAGCCCGAGTGAACAAAAGTAACCGGCATCTTCGGAAAGCGCGTGACCACATAAGTCTCCGCGAAAGTGGTGTAGAGGCGCTGGTCCGTAATGCTGTCGCCATAAAACACCACGCGGTCACCCGCATGCAAATAGAACCCGCCGTTCTGCGCCAAAGCCGCACTGGCGATGGCAGCCATCAAACCGAAAGCCTTAAAAATTCTCATATTTACCTTCCACTGTGGCACCGGCCTGTTCCCGGCAGCTTACGAATACTCACGCTTACCAATCCACCTTCGGATGCATCCCATGCCAATCGGTAACCTGTTCAAAAGCCAGCGCCGCCCGCAACGGAGTGCCTTCTTCATAGAGCGGTCCTGTAAACAGCAAACCTGCTGGCACCTGATTCACAAACCCACAAGGGACGGTGACCTGCGGGTGCCCTGTCAAATTGGTGATTAACAATGTTGCCGACCCCGTGGGTGAAACCAGCACATCCCAATCAGCCATAAACCGATCCATCTGGGTCATCAACAATGTGCGAGCCCGCTGAGCGCGAAGATACTCCACAGCGGGAATCGTCCGCGCTGCCCGAAACGTATTTGGCCAATCGTTAGCAGTCTGTCCTTTCAACTGGTTAACCCGTCCATCGCGAGTGATATCGTCGAACGCGGTAGCAGCTTCCGCAGTCAGAATCATCCGCAGCGAGTTCGCACCCATGTCCGGCAGCTCCGCCTGCTTCAACTGCGCGCCAGCTTTAGCAAATGCCGCAAGCGCGGCAGTGTAAACGTCTTTCGCCTCACCCTGCACGCGATCAAACTCAGATTGCAACACCCCAATGCGTAATTTCGCAAGCGGCAGCGCGGGCGTCCAGGCGAAAGGTACATCACGCACGGTGGAATCCTGCCCATCCGGCCCGTAAGCCGCGTGCAACACCAACGCGCAATCTTCCACCGACCGGCAGATAGGCCCCACCTTATCCATCGTCCAGCTTAGCCCCATAGCACCGGCGCGGCTGATCCGGCCATACGTCGGACGAAGCCCCGTCACCCCGCAGCGTGTCGATGGGCTCACAATCGAACCCAATGTTTCGGTCCCGATCGAAAACCCCACCAGACCCGCCGAGGTAGCCGATGCCGATCCGGCCGATGACCCGCTCGATGTCTGCTCCGTATTCCAGGGGTTCTTCGTCATGCCGCCGAACCAAAGGCCTCCCTGCGCCAGAGCTCCCATAGAGAGCTTTGCCAGCAAAACCGCCCCGGCGTCGCGGAGTTTCGTAATCACCGTCGCATCGTTGTCGGGAACCTGGGTTTGATACGGCTCCGCACCCCACGTCGTAAGAATGCCCTTGGTATTGAACAAATCTTTCGCGCCGTACGGAACCCCATGCAGTGGCCCCCTATAGCGCCCGTGCCGCAATTCCTCATCAGCCTTCCGAGCCTGTTCCATTGCCAACTCTTCAGTCAGAGTAATCACGCAATTCAGCTTGGGCCCATAGCGCTTCAGTCGCGCCAGATACATTCTGGTCAGTTCGACCGAAGTCACCTGCTTCGCTCTCAGAAGCGGACCAAGAGCAGTGACTGGCGCAAACGCCAGATCCTCCAGATTGGCTGGCCGGTGCGCTCGAACCTTCACGCGCGTCGGCCGGAATGCATGCTTTGCATCGGCAATGACGCCTCGCGGCGGATTTGGACGGAAATGAATGGCCGGCTCGGTTGCTAGCGGAACTTCGCGCTGCCGCAGTGCCTGATAACCGGGAATGTTCCGGTTCATCTCCGGAATCATCATCGCCAGTTGTTCGTCGGTGAACTCAAGGCCAGCCATGGTGAGCGCGTTCTTCAGCATCTCTTTGCTGACCACTTCCGGCGGCGAAGCAGGCCGGTTCTCCTGCTGTGCAAATGCCAGCGCCGGTACGAACTGCAAAAGCGCCCGCCTTGCAATCTTCTTGCGATCTCCCATTGGAATTAGGCTACAACGTCCAGGGGTTTCGCGGTATTGCTGCTACCAGCTTCCGCGTGTATTCATGCTGCGGGGCGCGAAAAATCTGCTCGGTTACACCCATTTCCACCACGCGGCCTTTTTCCAAAATGGCCACTCTGTGGCATAGCGACGCCACCGAAAGCAGATCGTGCGAGATGTAAAGAATTGCCATCCCCAGTTCCCGATTCAGCTTGCGAAACAGATCGAGAATCTCGGCTTGCGTAATAACATCCAGTGCGCTGGTCGGCTCGTCCGCAATCAGAAGCGCGGGGCCGTGCAGAATTGCCATGGCGATTAAGAATCGCTGGCCTTGGCCCACGCTGACCTCGGCCGGGTAGCGGGCTAGAAATTCGTGGGAGTGCGGCAGGCTGACACTTTCCAGAACCGCCTCAAAGGCCGCCAGTTCCCGCGAGTGGGCTCGCCATGCCTCCGTCAAGTGGCTCCGAAGCCGCAGCAACGGATTTAAAGCCGCCGCGGGCGATTGAGGAACGAATGCTATCTCGCGGCCACGCAACTCGCGCATTTCCCGTTCCCGCAAGGTCATCAGATCTGTCCCACGGAAAAGTAGCTGCCCGGATTGCCGCCCGCCGCGGAACGCAAGCAATCGCAAAACCGATAAAGCGAGAGTACTTTTTCCCGATCCGCTCTGTCCCACCAGCCCCAGCACCTCGTCTGGATAAATCGCAAAACGAACACTTTGCAATACCGGTGCGCCGGACCCGTATCTCGCGGTTAGATCCGCCTCCAGGAGGGGCTCCTTCTCCGTCATTTCACGGAAAGCCGCTCAATGTTCCAGAATGTTTGCGGATAAAACGCAGCAGGTCTTGCACCTTGCACCTTGGGAGATATGGCGCTAAGTGAATTGCGGTTCACCAGGAACAAATATGGCTCCTCCCGCCGCATCAGTTCCTGCACACGGTCGAACAGTTCCTTTCGTTTGGCGCGGCTCCCCGCACTGGCCTGTGCCCGGAGCAGGCTATCCATTTCAGCCTCCCAGGCAGTAGCCGGCGTTTTTTGAGATGGGTTCCAGGCATGCTGGCGGCCGGAACTGAGCAGAACATTCATCAGTTCATTAGGGTCCGCCGCGACGTTGGTTAACCCGAACAAGCACGCTTCATAATCCGAACTCTTGGTGAGCCTTTCCAGCAAAGAAGGAACATCGAGCGTCACAATATTCAGCTTTATCCCGATCGCCTGCAGATCCTGTTGGATCAAAGCTGCCATTCGCTCCCGCGCTTTGTTCCCCGTATTCGTAATGACTGAAAACTCCACCGGGTGGCCCGCGCGATCCACCAGCACGTCCCCTTTTTTCTGAAAACCAGCACTTTCCAGAAGCTTCAATCCTCTTGCCGGATCGAACGTCTGCGAAGTCAGCTTCGCATTGAACCAAAATTTATTGGCAAGAGAGAATGGCCCTAATGCGGGACGCGCATGCCCCCGATACACTACGCGGCAAAGGTCTTCCCGATTGATCGCCGCCGAAATGCCATGCCGGAACGCGGCTGATTGAAACCAGTCTTTCTTGTACTGCGGAACCGGTGAACTTGGAGCCAAATTGAACCACAGGAATTCTACATCCGTCGATGGGCCGCTGTCATGAACTACGCCGGGCATCGCTTTTGCCAACCGGTCGTAAGACTCAGGATCGATATTGTTCATCAAATCCAGTTCGCCCGCGCGAAAGCGGTTCAATTCAATTTCGCGGTTTGCCTGGATTGGAATCCGGATCGTGTCGAGGTAAGGAAGCTGTTTCCCGGCAACATCGCGCTTCCAATAATGAGGATTCCGCTTCAGCAGCAATTCCACACCGGGCTTATAACTGTCCAAAACGAAAGGTCCCAAGGAAGCCCGTTCTTTCAGTGGAGACCGCGCTGAAAGGATAGCCAATTGATCGAACAGGCGCTCCTTACCCGCAACAGGTGCCCCGAATGTTAAGGTGACTGTCTGCGGCCCGTCCACCGAAACCTTAGGAGCTACTCCAGCCACTGTGAACGTATCCGCCACTGGGGAATGAAGCGCCGGATCCAACATTTGCGAGACGGTAAACGCTACATCCACCGGCGTGAACTGCGTGCCATCGGAAAATACCAGGCCCGCCCGTAGCTGAAAAGTGATTGCTTTGTTGTCGCCCGATACTTTCCAGCTTTGCGCCAATTCCGGCTCAAGTTCCTGCGTGAGCCGGTTCAAGCGAATCAGCACCCCACCAGTAAGGTATCGGATCGTCTCGGCCGCATCTTCGGCCGCAGCCAAAGGGTTCAACGTTTTCGGTTCATGATGCAAGACGAACCGCAGCTCCCCGCCTCCGCATACGGGCGAACACAACAAGGCTGCAGCAATCCAAAGCCGCGAAATCATACAGGGCTTACCTTCTGACTCACTGGACGGCTGAGTTGAAACAGGATCATCACCGTTGACAGCAATGCAACCGGAGCAAACACCCAGTATTCATTCCATGCAGGTGCGCTTTGCAGTTCTTTCAGCAGATTGCCCCAGGAAGGCATCGGTTCCGCCACACCAAGGCCAAGAAGACCCAAGCTGGCTTCGCCCAGAATAAACGCCGGGACAGAAATCCAGAATTGCGCCAGCAGCACAGTCCGCAAATGCGGCAAAAGATGCCGGAACCAGAGCCGACCGGGCGAGCATCCAAACCCTCGCGCGTACAACGCAAAGGGCGAGTTGCGAATTTGCAGAACCGACGCGCGCACAACACGGGCCCCCGCTCCCCACCCAAGTAACCCCATAAGCGAAAACGTAATCAATATGGAGGTCACTGGCGCCGTATTCAGAGGAAGGACCGACCGAACGGTCAGGAACAGAAACAGCCACGGCAAGGAAAGAAATAGATTGCTTGCCGCCGTCATCACCCGGTCCCACCAACCTCCCGCCAGTGCAGCCGAGCCTCCGGCAAGCAGCGCGATCCCGAGCGAAAGAGCCGACGCCGCTGGAGCGAGTAGTAACGAGACCCGCGTGCCATACAGTAACCTGGATAGCCGGTCTCTGCCCAGATGATCCGTCCCTAAAAGGAATTTCGCACTCGGCCGGGAATTTGTCTCGGCTCGAAACTGCTGTTCGTAAGGCGCGGGCGCAAGCCAATCCGCATTTAAAGCCGCAAGAAAGATCAACCCTAACAGTGCTAGCGCAACATGGCGAATCAGTATTGGGGTCTCTCTCACTGTGCAAGATCCATCCGTACTTGTTGCGGGACGTGTTGCGGGACTTGTTGAGGGACGTGTTGCGGGTCTCCTAACCATTCAGCAAGACCGCTCACTACCACTGTGATCGCTGTCACCAACAATGTTAAAGTCACCAGCACCGGAAGATCCCGCCCCAAAGCCGCTTTCCATGCAAGCTGGCCGATACCTGGAAGATCGCACACCACCTCAACGGGAATTAGAGCCCCGAACGCGATGCTGAAGGAGACACCGGCTAGAGCCAGCAACGGGGGCCAGGCGGGCTTCATTACATAACCCACAAATATTACGGCTTCTGCAACGCCTCGCGCCCGCGCCGCTTCAATGCGAGGCTCAGTGCCCTTCTGCTCGAACAAATCCCGCGCATACCGGAATACCCTCGGGAACACCGCCATCGCGAGCACCAGAAACACTGGTCCCCGCGCCAGAAAGATCAGCAGCGCAAACACGGCTGCCGGCAGTGACATCGCTGCTGCCGAAACCGCCTCCGCACTGTGATTCAATAGGGGCCAACCAAAGTATGCTGCCGCTCCCGCAAGGGCCAGGCCCAAGATCCACCCGAGCGCCAACCCCTCACCTAACAGCCACAACGTCACTCCGGCACGCGATCGAATCAGTTCGCTCACCGGAACATCATAAGATCTTGAAATGCCGAAATCGCCGTGCATGGCCTGAGTAAGGTATCGGCCATAAAAGACCAGGACATTAGCGTCTTTCGAATTCTCCCTTGCAATGGCATTAGAAGTGGCATCGGAATACCGTGCATCCAGCACACGTTCGTCCGTTTCGTAGCCGGGCCCGAAACGAATGAGCGTCGCGCCCAGGAATCCCGCAATTAGAAGAGTAAGCGCCGCGCCGGTTAAAAATAGCAACAGCGCGGAAACCGCTCTCCTGCGGGGCATCGCTAAATTATCTCTTGTTTGCGAAGCCGCGGTTTACTAGGCCGCAGACACTCCCGTGACCCGTCCGGAACTGGAAGCAATTTCGCCTGCCAGGCCCACTTCCAAACGCGCTGGCACCCGCTTGGTCAGCTTTGCCCGGTGCAGCCGAGTCTCCGCTTCCACCAACAACGAATCAGGGTCAGCATTGCTCCCAGGAAACTCCGCTAATCCAATGCTGTAGCTCAACGTTAACGGTTCCGGTTTCAGACGTCCTGCAAAACCCACAGCGAACCGGATGTTCTCCAGGTTACGCTCCATCTCAGCGGGCGTTACATCCGGGAACAACAGCGCAAACTCATCGCCTCCCATGTGTGTCACGGACGCCGGTGCGGCGAACAAGTCGCAAAGCGTACTTGCTAAATTGCGAATCACTTTGTCCCCGGTCTGGTACCCGCACTTGCGATTTACTTCACCGAACCGGTCCAGATCGAAAATCGCCAGTGTGAATGACCCGCCGTGGGCCTCGCAGCGATCGATTTCCTCCTGTAACTTCAGAAACAATGACCGAACGCCGGGCAATCCGGTAAGCGCTTCCGATTGGGTCGGCGCCGCCTGCTGTTCCTCCGCATGTTCCACCACCTGCGCCAAGCGCGAACTTACCACCGCTAAAGTACGTAAGTCAGTCGCGGAGAACGCATCCCGCCCGCACCGGTAAACCGCTAACACGCCGATCACTCCATTCGCCGTTTCGAGCGGAACCGCCAATGCCGAACGCAGGGTGCTGAATTTCGAAGGGTCGTTCAAGTATCCGGCTTCCACGGAAGGGTTTCCATTCAAAATCGCCTTCCGATTCTCCGCAACCCACCCGGACAGTCCCTCGCCCCACGGAATCCTCAGTGAGGAAAATAGCTTTCTGTTCTGCCCTCCCACAAACTCGGGAACCAGAAGATTGCCCTTCTTCAGATAAAAGACGATCGCGTTATGCGCAACCAATTCTCTGAGGCGTATCGCATAAACGGCCAGCATCTCGGAAAGTTTAATAGAGGAAAGTTGGACTGAATTATCGAGGGAATGGCTCCACTCGTGAAGCTGCTGTACCGATTCGCGCGCGCGCGCCGCCGCGAGCAATGGCTCAAGCTCCTCTTCCGGAATGGTGACCGTCATCTCGCTAAACCCGCTATCCTGCTCGAAACCGGTGGCCGGCGCCGCACCCCGGGAGATCACCATCTGGGTATCCAGTTTCGCAGTGGAGTAAGGCTGCGAAAGCGCCTTCTGTTCCAGTTCCGCGTAGCATGTGCCCAACAACTCCACCACGGCTGGATCGAAAGCAAGGCCCGCCTCGCCTGCCACGATCGTCATTGCTTCATCGAGCGGCAAGGCGCGCCGGTATTGCCGGTCACTGGCAAGCGCATCCAGGCAATCCACTGCGGAAAGGATGCGCGCCCCTAACGGAATCTCCTCTCCCTTCAGTCCCTTCGGATACCCCGAGCCATCCCACTTTTCATGATGCGCCAGCACAATCGGCACCACCGGGTACGGAAACTGCACCTGCTCCAGAATCTGAGCTCCCACCACGGGGTGCACTTTCATCTTTTCGAATTCATCCGGGGTCAGCTTCCCTGGCTTTGAGATGATGTACTCCGGCACCGCCAGCTTCCCGATATCGTGCAGCAGAGCCGCTGCGCGAAGCGATTGCAAATCGAGCGCGCTCAAACCCATTCGAGCCCCCAATTCCAACGCATAGACACGGACGCGCCTCAAATGATCGTGCGTGGTGTGGTCTTTCGCCTCGATAGCAAGCGCAAGAGCCTCAATGGTGCGCAGATGCAGCCCGGCCATCTCTTCCACATGCTTCTTCTCTTCCTCCAAACCCTGTAGGTACAGCTTGTAGGAACGGTAAAGGAAATAGACCACGGGAAGCAGCACAAACGAAACCTGCCAATCGAAGCGGCGGTTCAAGATGGTGGAAAGCCACGCCAGAGCAGCTCCCCCCATGTAATACGGGAAACACCAGAAGTAGCACTCCTTCCACACTTTGCCCACGGGCTTCCGCTCGGTAATGGCGACCACCACGGCCACCAGCGCCGTGTTCACTACAAAGTACGCGCATGCTGTCGCCAGCACGCGTACACCATCCAGATCGTGCCCAAGAATTGGTTGATCGAAAACAAAATACGAAGCTGAGACCGCCAGTGCATTGGCCGCCAGGCTGAATACCACGCGAACAGGCAGCACACGCGATTTCGGTTTCCAAAGGCACTGGATGATCACCCCTAACAAGGCAATCACCATAACCTCGCCCTGTCTTAGCTGAACAATGCTGATCAGGATGAACAGCGAATTCACCGACATTGTGCCGGTGATGGTCGGTAAGTTCACTTTCAACGCGGAAGCCAAAATCGCCACCAGCAGATACATGCCGAATTGCGTGGAATAGTGCACTCCGGCATGACCCATTCCATAGGCCGCGGCTACAGCGCCCAGCAAGCCCACCGCGAAGATATATGCGCGGACCGCAAGCGGCATTCCCAGGAAAGTAGTCATTCAGAAGGTGAGAGTTATCGGGGGCTAAGCTCCAGCCTTTCACAATCTTAGGGCAATGCGGGGGAAATTGAACGGAATTCCGGGCAAATCGGGCGACTGCGGGGGCTCTCTGGTACTAGCTGGTTAGTGAGGATTTTGCAGTACTAAACGTGAGCAAAACGGGCACTGACCGCGAATTGCAGCCAGTGCCCGTCAAATCACCTACGAACCCCAGACTAAACCGGACGCGCTGCTCATTTGTCGCCCTTGGTTAGCATATCGCCCCACACTGCCTGATCGCCCCATACCGCCTGGTCACCCCAAACCGCTTGGTCTCCCCAGACGGCTTGATCGCCCCATACTGCCTGGAAGCCGCTTACCGTACTGTCTCCCCAGACGGCTTGATCGCCCCACACGGCTTGCGACGTCCAGATCGATGCGTCACCCCAAACAGCCTGGCTGCCCGTCAGGAAAAGCGCATCACCCCAAACGGCTTGATCGCCCCATACGGCCTGGTCACCCCAAACAGCCTGGTCGCCCCATACTGCCTGGTCACCCCAAACGGCTTGATCGCCCCATACTGCCTGCGATGCCCAGAAGGTCTTTGAGCTGTCTTGCAGGAATATTTTTCCGTTGGGTCCACGGACCGCAATGGGTGAGAATGCGTTCCCGCTCGCCAGATGGTTGTCTTTCAATGCCGCGGCAATATCCAGATACCCCGCGCCCACTGTGAAAACGTCGTACTGGCTCACATATGTCTGGCCGGTTGTGGTGTCGGTAAAGACGCTATATTTCGGATACGTTTTATCAGCCGTCTTCATAAGTCTGGCTTTCACCTGATCGGGAGACATGTTCGGGTTTTGTTGAATCAGCAGTGCTGCCGCCCCCGCCACCATCGGTGTTGCCATACTGGTCCCACTTAGCCGCACATAATTATTGGAATTCTCATTGTTTCCATTACGGATGTAATAAGAATTTAAGACTTGTGCGGCAGGAAATTGGACATCATTAGACAGCACGGCATTTGGAGCCATCGACGAAATCATCTTGTTGCCGGGCGCCACCAAATCGGGCTTCACCACATGATCGAGCAGGGTCGGACCCTTGCTGCTGTAAGTGGCGATGTAATCGTCGCTGGTCGACGTCGTGCTCCCCGTCTTGTAAGCACCGACGGTGATCACAACAGGGTCGTTACCTGGGGCCGTAATCGTGCCATAGCCATTGTTCTTAGCCGAATTGCTGCGCCCGTAATTTCCAGCCGCAACCACCACCACAATGCCCTTGGCCCACGCACGCTCCACCGCATGGCAGAGCGGGTCTTTCGTATAGCTCTCAAATACCGGACGCCCCACCGACAGGTTAATTACACGAATATTGAATACCTTTCGCAATTCAATTGCCCGGTCTATTGCCGCTATTACGGCTGAATCCGTTCCCGCGCCGTTCTGGTCCAGAACCCGCAAATTCACAATCTTCAACTTGGGGGCAATACCACTGAACGTATGCGTGTACCGCGATCCGTTCGAATCTGAAGCATCTCCCGTCAGAATGCCCGTGACGTGTGTGCCATGGCCGTATTCGTCAAAAGCCAGCGGCTTGCCTGGCACGAACGATTCGCTGTACACCACGCCCGAACTCCCCCAGGGCCAGTTGTAATGAACATCGTCGGTCGGTGTGATTCCGCTATCGATTACGGCAACCGCAATATTCTCGCCATGTAATTGCAATTGCTGCGCATAACCCGCACTCACTGCCGAAGACGCGTAATCCAAAGTTGGATGAACAAGCCGGTTCGACGAAATAAAGTGAATCTTCTGTTGGTTGCTTAAGCTGCTGAATGAAGATTGCGGCACCGAATAGACGGCCGCATTTGCTGAGCGCAGTTCCTGCTTCAGCACCCCTCCGGCGTCCGTGATCATTTTATGATGCGATGCACTCACGCTTTCTGTGAATTGAATTATCACATCCACCCGTGTATTGGCAGGAATCTTAACTAATTCCGCTGCAATCTTAGCGGAAGCTTGGCCGAACACCAAGTTCGAGCCGAGCATGAACCCAATTACGAGTAGTTTTTTCATAGCCTCAGCAGTTAAGACTACTTGAATAGCGGGTGAATTACCACGTTTTGTAAAAAATTTAAGTGCATTTATCTAAGGTGGAAGCCCTGTCAGTACTATCCCTTAGTACTTTTGGAGGTACAAATTAGGCCCTAAGTCAGGGTTTTTAGGCCAACAAACTTGACTGACCAAAAAGATGTAAGAATTCCGTAAATCCCGACGCTTATTTCTTCTGCGTCGCAGGCAACTCTAACCTTTGTCGTTCCATAAAGACTCGTACATCTCAGGGTATGCAGCCTTCATTTCAGCGGAGATTGCCTGGGCCTCCGCAATATTCACCAATTCGCCCTGATTCATCCCGGGGCAATAGGCCGCCGCCTCGGCCCAGGCGGTCTTACTTTCCAGCAACTCCGGCCAATAAGGAAACACGCGGCACTGCGTCGGCTTTGCCGGATGAATGGAACAGCAGTTATCGCGGTGAAACGTGCACTGCCGGTCCCGCGGTTTCCGAAGCCGCAGCTGCGTGCGCGTGCGAATGCAATACTGCCGCTCAAACACGTCAGGCGCAATCCCCAAAAACGCGGCAGCCCGTTCCAGGTCACCCTCGCCCAGGTACACCTCGCCTTCTATCTGGCAGCATTTCGAGCAATTCGGCAGGCAGGTAAAGCGGCGGGGATTTTCAGATTCCATCGTGTACCGTAAATACAAGCTATCGCATCTTACGGCCGCTCCAGCAATCTCTTCACGATGAGTACCACCCCGCCAACCTGTCGGAGTAGACCCTGATTGGGGAACGGCCAAAACACCACTCGTTAAATCAGCGCGCCGACCGTCTCATCACATGGGCTTTTGCAAATGCAGGAAAAGGTCAGGTTCCGGCCACGCTCGCCATCCTAATCCGCTCCAAGGCCACCCAGGAGCGCGGCTTCCAATAACGCGTCCGCATCCCCGCCCGGCCGATCTAAAGCGTACCCAAAACGCCTTGGAGAAAGCAGTTGCTGGCAATCCCGGTGATCCCCGCCCCGGAATTTGCCGATCCCAGTGGCAATTGCAGCAGGTTACAGCCAACTAAGCTGTCAATCAAACCGGAATTGCTGATATCCAGAACGTTCACCAATAGAGTCTGCGCCGGCGTAAGCTGTGACCGCGACGCATCGCGCAGTTGCGCACTCTTGTCCTGAATCTGCTGCCCAATCTGCGCAACCTCTAAATACCGAAGCCCCAGCACAACCGGGTCCACGCCGGGCATTGCGGTCAGGTCCGCTATTTCCAGGTTCAAATCGTTCAACCGATTCTGCTTCCGGACATAAAAATCGTTATATTCGGCGCTGGCCGCGAACAGCATCGAAATCTGGGCATCGGTCAAACTCAGATAGCCACGCACGGAAATCGGGAACATTTCGGAACCGCAGAATGAGGCCGTAGGCGCCGGCGGAATCAGCGAGGGAATGAACAGGGAAGCCTTGATAAGTTTCCCGGGAAAGATCGGATAAAGGGCAGTCGTGTCGAACCATTGAAATTGCCGCTGCGCTACCAGATTGGCGCAGGCCGCATCGCTCGCCAGCGGCCGCAGAATTGCCGCCGAAACCAGACCCTGCAGCGCAGCCATCTGTGCGGGCGTCAGCAAGTCCTCAATCTGCTTTTGCAGTG
>Ga0123337_10002276_pt1 | contig 22180 bp, 25 predicted proteins | sample frozenSSSSmetaG_FD_89792 | JGI IMG/M metagenome (GOLD analysis project Ga0123337, IMG submission 89792) | Glacier valley bacterial and archeal communities from Borup Fiord, Nunavut, Canada, to study Microbial Dark Matter (Phase II) -... | ecosystem: Environmental > Aquatic > Freshwater > Ice >...
GCGACACCATATATTTCACAGTACAAATGCTATCTTCTGGGATGGTTCAAACTCGGTTACGTCGTTCAGCTCGGTGGGACCAACTGTACCCGAGTACAGTTTGTGGAAAACCAACGATTACATCTAATCCTAATTCTACCTAGCTTGTCTCGCTTCGGCGTGAGAGTGGATATTGTAATGATTATACTCACACCTATCACACCTATGTTCTGTCGCCGTGTGGCCGTGCACTTGGCAGCAATAGGGGCGTGAATATCGTAATTGGATGTGGTGTGCCTATAGTGTGGCACTGAGAGCTAAGGGGACTACTGTGGCTAAAACCACAACCGCAGCTGTCCCTGTATTTTATGCGACCAGTGCTGATTTGTGAGCACCATGTGCGGCGACCCTGAAAGATTCAGACTCCAACTCTTCGCCATGAACCTTGAACCTTTGTGAAAAAAACAAAAAAACCCTTTGTGCAAGCAATCATTACACCCTTAGATGATTTGAGAGCTGATGCGACAATGTTGGCGTTCTTTCAGCAACGGAAACCTTCATATACGAATTCCTGAAGCTGAGCGCGTCCTGCCGCAGCGCCTAGACGCGGCGCAAAGATGCCCGGCCTCCCATGTATGTAGCTCCAGCAAGGAGCTTCCTCTCCTCCTCTGCTTTGCATGTACTGATGAGATTCTAGCTTCTGTTGATTTAGACGAATGTATATCACGGCTGTACAAGAAGGAGCTCCTCGCCGAGTCTGTTATCGAGGCAATATGCGCCAAAACCAAGGAGCTGCTCATGCAGGAGAGCAACGTCGTTCATGTTCAAGCGCCAGTCACAGTCGTTGGAGATATACATGGCCAATTTTACGACCTGATAGAGATATTTCGCATTGGAGGATACTGTCCTGATACCAACTATCTATTCTTAGGTATGCCTTTCACTCAGCGACAGCCAGATGCCCTCCCGGAATCCTGCTACACCCCTCCCAACTTGTCCACGTCTCACTACCACTGCCCCATATTGACCTCCTCCAGGCGACTACGTGGACCGCGGCATGTTTAGCGTCGAGACCATCTCGCTCCTCGTGTGCCTCAAGCTCCGCTACCCCCAGCGCGTCCACCTCATCCGCGGCAACCACGAGTCGCGGGGCGTCACACAATCCTACGGCTTCTACACCGAGTGTTCCCGCAAGTACGGCAACGCCAACGTCTGGCACTACTTCACCGACATGTTCGACTTCCTGACGCTGTCCGTCGTCATCAGCAACCAGATCTTCTGCGTGCACGGCGGCCTCTCGCCCAGCGTCCACTCCATCGACCAGATCAAAATCATCGACCGCTTCAGGGAGATCCCGCACGAGGGCCCGATGGCGGATCTGGTGTGGTCGGACCCGGACCCGGAGAGGGACGAGTTCTCGTTGAGCCCGCGGGGCGCCGGATATACCTTTGGGGCGCAGGTGGTCAGGAAGTTCCTCGAGGTGAATGGCATGAACCATATTCTGCGCGCCCATCAGCTCTGCCAGGAAGGCTACCAGGTGCTGTATGACGATCGACTGAGCACGGTGTGGTCGGCGCCGAATTATTGCTATAGATGTGGGAATATGGCCTCGGTGCTCGAGGTCAGCGATACGGGGGAGAGATACTTCAATGTGTTTGCAGCGGCGCCCGAGAATGATTTGCATCGCGACTTGCAGCAGGGAGGAGAGGGGAAGCAGTCGGATGGGAACTCGCTGCCGGATTACTTTTTATAGACAGCATAGCAAGAGCAAGCGAGCGGCCCGACAGAAGGAGGGGATTACGCGTTCAGAGGCAATGATTAGCAGAATACCTACTTTGTTTGAAAGCTGCAGATAGAATGCAGAATCGCATTACGCAGACTGGCATTAAGGTGCCGTGTTATGTTTGGCATCACATCACATCGCATCATGCAGTTGGAATAGCACAGACGGATCATGTAAATCCTTGTTCAATTCTAGCATTCAGTCGCTATACTAGGCAGTGCATGCTTATGATGGCAAACCAAACAGTGCTTGCTCAATATGCTAAACTCAGGTCGCTTGCTGTCATAACATCGTCATTCTATGCGCCCTTGCCCTCTGCCACTATTCATCGCTCTTTTGTTGTTGTAATTTTTGCAAATCCCGTGAGGAAGTCGTAACAGCATCTACCAGTCCTTGGCAATGTCGAAGCTCCACTCAAACTCAAGATGCTTGTTCTTGTCGTCATCGACAAAGGTGGAGACGGCGGTGTAATGGCCTCTGGCGAGCATTCCGGACGGTGCGTCTTCCTCGGCAACTGGTCACAGTTAGCAATCGAGACAAAGGAATCGGAAGGAAATTTTGGCCTACATCTCTTCTCGTAAAATGGCTTTTCGGCCGTGTTAGGAGCGTAACTGCCCTGCTCATTAGGTTAGCCCCGCCCCGTGATATTTACGCAATTTCAACGAATGAGTTGAGCGGATTGTTTCATCTGAGCTGGGGATCACTTACAATCATCTCCTGATCCTTGGAAACCCTAATGCCCTTTCTCTTGACAATCTGGACATACTGGAGCCCAGAGAGAACCTCATGCTGAACCTTGAACTTGGCGATCATGGTGAACTTGGAACCCTCCTTGATCTTGAATGGATTGTCCTTCAGGGTGCTCTCGGAGCCCTTGGCGGAGAGGTCGATGGTGACTGGTGGGCGGCCAGCAGTGTCCATGGAGAGGGAGAGGATGATGCAATGGCGGGGATCGGACGGATCGGAGAGGGTAGGGCCAGCGAGGAGACCAAGGGAGGCCTTGTAGCGTTGAAGGGACTCATCCTCGGCGTCTAGCGAGAATGTCAGCACAGGCTCTCAGGCTCTTGAACGGAAGGTTGACGCGGGAAACGAGCATAGGCAAAGCGGGGAGGAAGAGCGAGCTGGTGAATGAGAGTATAGGCACTCCTCAAACTGAAACTTGACGAGGGAAATAGAAAAGGAGATGAGGCAGATCGACAGCAGATCAACAGCAGAGACTCAGGAGACGTGGTCGATGAAGTCACGTGCCAGTCGGCAACTCCGCCTGAAATCGGAGCAGACAGACGCAGCAAATTCGAGCTGCTGGGAGCTGTAGGGCAAGCATCCGAACAGGTTAAAGGCGCCAGATGCACGGCTGAGGCTTTGTCAAACATAAGAGAAAGAGAACTAGATGGACTTACCCATGTTCTGGATCTCATTCAACGTCTTCTTCTCGCCAACCTTGAAGCCCGCAGTCTCCTCGGGAAGGAGGTCTTGGTCATTGGAGGAGGCCATGGTGTTCTACGTGGTTGTTGTGAAAGGAGTTGGTTGAGAGAGGATGTTGGAGATGTCTGATGTACTTTGTGCCGCGAGGGGTCGTGGAGGGGTGGAGGGGTGACATCGAGGCGGCTGCGGTTGCGGTTCTAGATAAGGAGGGGTGTTTCAGCTCACCCACCCACCGACACTCACCGCCTCGAGATATCCACTGTCTGGTCGGTCACGTGTAGCCAAAAATAGGAGAAGCCACTCCACTCAGAGTGGTAAAGGCGGTTGAAATTCATAATATAATAAAGAGCTGCGTTCGATGCCGGTTCTACGTCTTCCACATGCTATGGTCACATGGTCACGTGAATAGGAGTGTGGCTATGGTATACAGTATAGCATCTCTATAGCATCTCTATAGCATCTCTCTCTCTTTATATGTATCTCTTTATACATATCTTACCTCAGCGTTAAACAAAAGAGGATAGCGCATGTGGCGCCAGTTCATATATTCAATATTCAATATTCATGTCAATTGCCGCGCATCGGTGCTGATGATGGATGATGGATGATGAGTAAGCAAGCACATGAAGTGTTCAATCATGTCCCCGCCATGTCCCCTCCCCTGAACAAGCGGCTGCTGCGCCACACTCTAGAAGCGCCAGCCACAACGTCATTGGCCTGGCCCGCTGTGATGTGGGGGGGTCTCGGCGCCAGGCTGGTTGGTCTTCGACGCAATGCAACGCAACGCAATGCCATGCCATGCTATGCTCTACTATGCTATGGTCTACTCCTCTCGGCGCTTGGAGTTGGTTGAGACATTTGTCGATATAAATAAATCCTCACCATCACGAACAGCTAACAGCTTCAAGTTGAAGCGGTTACATTGTTCCCATCATACCATACCATTTTACAACCCTGAAGAATAAGGAAGACTGAGAGCGTTTCTTCAAGAGTCTCTTCAAGAGTCGTTCCTGTTTCTACCCCTCAATCTGCACTCTACAATCAAGCTACTCTTCCGCTCCTCGACCTTATCTATCACAACCTCTCATCCCGCACTTGGCACGCGAAGTCGAACCACATTGCAATGCCTCATTCGGAACCCAAGCTGCTGTATGCCATCCATGGCATTAAGGCATACCATATCCAAAATGGAGTTGAGGAGTCTCTCACTCCCTCTGGGCCACAGACACTCTCTTTGCTGATGGTGCCAACCTCATCTCCCTTCTCCGGGCTCTCAAACGTCGACCCCTCCAACGCACCAGAAGAAGACTTCTATCTTCACCTGCATCTCCCGCCAGAACTCGATCTCCCTCTGCCAGCCACGACTCAAATCTACCACCAACCGCCCAACAGCTACCTGATTCCTCGCTGGGACCTGGGCCCAGAGAGCGGTGCCTTCACCCGCATCGAATTTCCCGCTCCAGGGACCACTAAGGGCCTTCAAGAAGATGTGGACACCTTCGAAACAATCCTGGCGCAATGCACTGCTTTCCTCGAGCGGGCGCCGGCGCCAGCGAAGAGCAAATATCGCAAGGAGAAAGAAAAGACAGGAGCATTGCCAACCTACAACCCCCAAGAGTTTGCACCTGGCGAGGCCTATGTGCCCGGCAGCTCCAGTTCCGTGAATGGCGGACAAATCGTCCTGATCGACGAGGAGAACGGTAGCGTTGTCGGCGAGCTAGGTGAAGGATATAAAATCGTCGAGGACAGCAAGATGCAAGCAGGCTCTAAAAGTAGTGCCCTCCACATCCCAGCCCCCATTATTTGACTAACAATCTACAGATCCCGTAGTCCTCTCCCTCCCACAAGACGGCTCAACGAGTATCGCCGTCTCCCCAGCCTCCCAAGAATACCTCGAGATGGCCATGCATCCCGCCTATAAGGACAGTCGTATGGTCTCCAGCGCCGCCGCCGCCTCGCGCCTCATCGTCACGACATCCACCTTCGTCGCCCAGACGCTGCAATCGCAAGCCGACTCCTTTACCAAAAAGACCAAGCCCGACGCCGTCCCTATGACCTTCACCCCCACCACGCACGCCCGCGTCCGCAAAATCAACACCTTCACCGATTCCGCCGCCGGCCTCTCCGCCAAGACGGTCGGCCAAGTGACCAAGCTCGCGCAGAACCTAGGCGCCGGGCTGACAAAGAAAGGAGAAAGAGGCGAGAAAGGAATCGGTCCGGACGGCAAGCCAGACTCGTCATACAAGCCCGGCCTACTCAATAAGTCGTTGATGGCGTTCAGCACCATCGCAGACGGCATCGACCAGGCCAGCCGCGGCCTGCTCGCCGGCACCAGCTCCGCAGCCACCACCGTCGTAGGCCACAAGTACGGCTCTGAGGCGGGCGAGCTGTCGCGCCACATCGGCGGGGGCGTCAAGAACGTCGGGCTCGTGTACATCGACGCGACGGGCGTCAGTCGTCGGGCCATCATCAAGTCGGTGGCGAAGGGCATGGTTGTCGGCAAGGTCCGCGGAGGCGGTGATTTGGTGGTCTACGGGGGTGATGGAGGCGTGGTTGCGACTCCGCCTTCGAATTGGAAGGAGCAGGAGTCCTTGCAGGGTCGATATACGGAGGGGAGCGAGGCCAGTGTGCATGGTGGGAATGAGGAGCCACGGCGTGTCGCGTTTGGGAGACGGACTCCGCCGAGTTCTGGGAGTGGAGTCGGAGAGTCGGTTGAGGGGAAGAAGGTGCCGGTTGAGAAGTATAGGTGAAGAAGTTGGGTATATAACGGCTTGACGTGCTATGAGATATGATGGATGATGGATGGCGTTTATGATATAACCCTCAGAGCAATGGAATTTTGCATTCGTTTTTTTTGTGTATGATATACAAAACGCTCCGTGTCTATAACGCTCTGTGCCAAAATAAATAAGGTATCCCTCTATGCTCCAGATCGCTCCAAACAATCACTCCTCTCCACGCAAAATCTATTCTAGCAAAAACTGCAAGAACGCTCTCGCAACCACGACCCCATCGTGCTCCTTCCCCACCCTCTGCATCCCATCCTGGAACATCTCGTCGTCGAAGACCCCCGCGCCGTGTCGCGCCACCAGCAACTCGCGCACGATCGTCTCGTTGAACTCCGGATGGCCTTGCACGGTGATGAAGCGCCTCGCGCTGTACATGCCCTGCACGGCGCACTTGTCCGTGTGCGCCAGCGCCTCGACGCCGGGCGGGTACGTCTGCACGGCGTCGCGGTGCATCTGGAAGAGCGCCTGCGGGGTCGTTCACGTCAGCTGCACGGTCCGACGCGATGGCGGTGGAGGGGAGAGGGGATGCTTACGAGGCTGTCCTTGCCGAAAATCTGCCTGCCCTTCTCCGTGAGGTCCACGTCCGTGACGCTGATCTCCCACCCCTTAGTGCTCCGCCCGACCTCGACGCCCAGGGCCCTCCCGATGATCTGGTGGCCGAAGCAGACGCCGACGACGCGCACCCTGTCCTGCGCCAGCAGCTGCCTCACGAAGTCCACGAGCTGTAGGATCCACGGATCGTCGCCGAAGCTGTTGTGGCGCGAGCCGGAGATCAGGACGGCGTCGATGGAGTCGAGGGAGGGGTACTTTTGCTGCACGACGTCGTAGGCCGAGAGGAGCAGGTCGGAGTCGCGCAGGGGCGGGGAGAGGGTCGATGCGCCGGCGCGGAGGAGCGAGGTGAAGACGCCGCCGTAGCCGCCGTACTGGGCGACGGTGCCGGGGAGGGGGGTGTCGCACTCGAGGATTGCGATGCGGAGGGGGAGGGAGGGCATTGCGGGGTTGGAGGTGGAGTGGGCGGTGGGCGTTGGAGTGGATTGGGATTTAGGGTACTATGACGGAGGTAGAAGACTGATTAGCTGGAAATATGGGATGGAGTCGATGCATGAGGAGAGAAAGGAGAGAGAGTAGAGACTGCAACCGGACGTCTTGAGGGGGAAGCTTAGGGAATGGAGGGGCCAAAATCTCATTCTCGGGGTTGAGTGCCGATAACGTCTTATCGAGTGCCCGCCATTCAGCCAAGATCCGAAAACAGGAGGCCCTGGTACCTGGCGGGGTAGAGCAGGTACATACTGTATGTACATATGTATGTACGTACTTTGTGTACTATTCTGTCAAAGAGCAATGTGAAAAAAACAAATAAAAACCTATAGCCTCTAAATTGAGCTTCAGACTTTCAATATTAGATCTAAGTCAACATTAATATGAATGAAGCTCTAGACTAGCTATTTATATCATTTCTACAGTATGTATGTATGTCGTGAACTCCGGTTCGCCGTTGCCGTTAGCCATATGTGGGATAGCTCAATTTCAAATTTCCCATCAAGCCAGAAACGGGACTTTCTAGCGCCGAGGCTGTCATTTCCGTCCCTGGACCTTCGACTTTTCTGGGGAAATCTAGTCATACTCGTGCTGCTCATCCTCATCCTCATCCTCATTGCGTCTATTCTGCATCTTTCTTCCTATAAAGTCCTCGCTGAACATCTTATTGTACGGCCTTGCAAGAGCATTTCTGTCTCTCGGATTTCCTCTTCCTTTTTTCCTGTCATTCATATACCTTATCGGCCTTGAGGGCTCAGCCAGAGGTAGATAAGGGAAGGAAGACGAGGCTCTGGAAGTGCCGATACATGCCCGATACCCATTCCTTGTGAAGTTGCAAGAAAGCTGCACGATGTCAACATTGAAGAATCTTTTATAACAAGCGTCTTTTATCTCTATCTCTGCATTTCAGCAAGCATTGTCCAAGGAATCCCCTCGAGCATCACTCGCCGAGTCCCTAAACGATCGATCGATCCTGAGAACCCCGCCACAGCCGTCTGCAGTCATGCCGGAAAACGACGGAAGCCCCGGCGGAAGCCAGTCTCTATACCCTACTCATCCCAATGAACACCATCGAAGAGAATATTCTGAAGACACGCCGTTGCTGAGGGCAGTAACGGATGTGCCATTTTATCACAGCAGTGATTCGCCAGACGAGACAATCCGAGACAATGAGCTGGCTGACGAGGAAGCAGCGGCCGAGTATGAGAATATGCTCGAGCGGACGATCTCATACTCGAGTCAATTGGGGATGGAACCAGAGTCGCAAATGTTTATTGGAGGCTCTTTGAAAAGGCATGCCAGGAGCAGACGAGCGAGCGCTGCCCCCAGCGCCCGGGGACCTTTAGCCACCGGTATACCAGAAGAGGAGGAGGAAGAGTCGAAGAGTCCATTCCACAGGGGCATCAGCGTCCGCAGATTTTGGCTCATCTTCGGCGGAATTCTTGCAAATACGTTCATATCATGTTTTGACTCGACGATTATGGCATCCAGCCATCCCGTCATAACCTCATACTTCCATTCATCGAATAGCGCGTCTTGGCTGTCAACCTCCTTCCTGTTGACTTCGACGGCTTTTCAGCCCTTGTTTGGGCGATTATCAGACACGATGGGCAGAAAACCACCATACATTTTTGGAATGGCCGTATTTCTAGCAGGGACATTATGGTGTGCCCTGGCACAGAGCATGACAAGCTTCATCCTTGCCAGAGCGGTCTGTGGCCTTGGTGCCGGCGGAATGCTAGCCATGGGAAGTATTATTATGTCGGATATCGTACCGATTGAAATTCGTGGCATCTATCAATCATATATCAATATTTTATTTGGACTTGGGTCAGCCCTTGGGGCTGCAAGCGGTGGTGCCATGGCAGATCATCTCGGTTGGCGATGGGAATTTGGTGTACAGAGTTTGTCATTCCTGCCTCCTGGTTCCTTGTCTAGTACTGACCGAGCGCAGTACCTCCATTGTTACTCTTCTTAATACTAGCATGCATCGATGTGCCGAAAAATATAGGTCTTGACGATGGCGAGGATAACGAGAGCTTCTTGACGGCCATGAAGACTTTCGATTTTAAAGGATCAATTCTGCTTACAGCTGGCGCCACATTCTTGATATTGGCTTTGGTAAGTACCATTCTCAATCTACGTAACTTGTCTAACGACACCAGAGTCTCGGAGGCAACATCTATCCTTGGACTCACCCCATCGTCGTATCTTCCCTCGTAATCTTCCTCGTCAGCACCCCCCTGCTCGTCTACGCCGAACTCCATGCCTTCCGCCCCATCATGCCGCTCCGCCTCCTGACACACTCGCCGCGTTCCAACCTCATCTTCTCCAACTTCCTCTCCGCCGTCGTCATCAACGCCATCCTCTTCAACGTTCCCATCTTCTTCCAGGCCGTCCTCCTCGAATCCGCCACCTCCTCCGGCCTGCACCTCCTCATCCCCACCATCGCCGCCTCCATCTCCGGCGTCAGCACCGGCTTTCTGATCACCTGGTCGCGCCGCCTCAAGTGGCCCGTCGTCCTCGGCGCCTCCCTCATGTTCTTCGGGCCATCCGGCCTTGCCATAATGACGAAAGACATGCCCACGTGGCTCTACTTGGCCTTCCTGGTGCCAGCCAGTATGGGCCAGGGCTTCCAGTTTCCGGGCACCTTCATGGCGATTTTGGCGGTCAGTGAGCAGGCGGAGCAGGCAGTGGTGACGAGCACGCTTATTTTGTGGAGGAGTTTGGGGATGGTGCTGGGTGTGGCGGCGAGTAGTTTGGTGTTGCAGAATGCGCTGGTGGGGTATTTGGATACGTTCGTTACCGGACCGGATAAGGAGAAGGTAAGCTGCATTTCTTTCACATTCTCCCATGTGACGTCCCTTTCCCCCCCTTTTTTTTTTAAAAAAAAAAAAAAAGCATGTGCCATTTGCTATTTGCGAGGCGGTTGCTGATTATCATCTGTACAGGTCATTGTTGAAGTCAGAGAGAGCATTCAAGCCATTGCCAAACTTGCGCCGCATTACAAGCACCAAGTCATTGCGGCATATGAGGCCAGTATACGGGTCACGTTCATCGGGATCGCAGGTTTGGGATTGCTCGCCCTGTTGATTGTGGCGCCTATGCGGATGCCACGACTAGTCAAGCGGACATGATCCGATTCTAACTGCTGTTGGATTATGGCTAGGTACCGGTGTCATATTGTCACATGTGTGGGAAAAGTTTGTATATGAGCGTAAGCAGCGGATATTTAATTGATATATAAGGAATGAGATATGCCGCATATTTCTTCATTCGTTGCTTAGCTATGCGATCGTCCTGAGGCGTATTGAATCCTGTGTCTGATCTGCGATTTACAAGGCACCTTCTGCAAACTAGGATTCCCCAACAACTCATGTGAGCCGGCGTATGGTGATGGAACGTTACAAAGCACAGATGCTTTACTCCGCTTTGTATCGGAGATTCTTCCAATCGTCAGCATGCTTTCTATATCTTACCGTCGCTTTCTCTGCTGTCTGGTATCCCTTCGTCGCGAGTAACATCTCGCTACTGTTGCCCTGTCACTTCTCGTCGTCTTGATATCCTCACATCTTGCTGTCTAGACGATGCTGTCGGGAAGGATCCAATACAACTCCTGAGCCCGTGGAAATATTGACCATCAGACCGGATATACGGCCAGGATTTAGTACTCCTGTTCGCAAAGTACTGAAGATTGAGATTTCCTGCCGATGCAGAAGGACGAGAGATTGAGGTTTTGGCGAGTTAAATAAGGATGCAAGGCGATGGCAAAGTCGGGATTCCTGGAAGCTAGAACTCCACCATCGTCTACAACCACGCATCAAGGGTAATTCATGGTTCCTCTTTTGGATTAGGGCTGCTGCCATTGCATCTTGGCAAAACCAGAGCTCCGCCGCACCCCGGAAACCACAACTTTGCGATTCGATTACAAGTACACTTTCTTTCACAGGTGCATAGGATTGTAGACGGCTACAGGCCGATTCCCACGGAGATCTATGGCGAGTCGCCAACAATCCTCGAGTCCATCTCCGACTGACGCCAACTAATGAGGAGCGGAAACATGGGAAAGGGAGCATCAGTCCCACCTCCGACCTCATCTAACGGCCCATCCACACATCCTCCACTTCCAGTCTACTAATTGCTGCACGTTCTTCGCTTTCAGCACGCTGCCCACCGAGCTTCATCTGACAATTTAGCACCTAGACGTTGGTATGCAAAATGTCCAGGCTGTGGTATTTGCAAGTAACTGGCGCCACCCATATTCGCCGTCACATCGTCGATTCGCTGTTGCCGGCTTCGTGAAGGCCTACCTGTGTGAAGAAATGCGTTGGGCGTACTCACACGGCTTCTTACAAGCTTGCTTTGAATCCTGTTGGGAGCTGCTGCCGTATTTTCTTAAGATGGAAAAGACCGTGAGGACTAGGGAATAGAAGGCTTTACATTAATCCAGCAGACCTTATTAACATTCGTGGTGACGGGAAGGTACATATTGGACATCAGGATGACTTCAACACCACAGTGGTTGTCGATGTGCGTGAAGAAGAAAAACAAGTATTCCGCAGCGCGAAGGATGAAAAGCGAATGGTTTTCTTTCCCAGGTCGGAGTCTGTTTGGACCTGGGGTTGGACATTCCAAACCCTCGCGATGAATAGTTCTGGTAAATAAAGAGTAGAGGAGGATATACAAGTCTTAGTGAGTACGAGCTGGAGGCTGGAGCTCGTCCACAAGCAACTCACAGCAGAACAGAGCTGCAAAGCCAGAGATTGATACACCGACATAACAAGTTACCTACTATTTCCCAATATAAACCGCGCGTGCGCCTCCAAAACTCCATCTTCATCCCAGCCCCTTTTCGCATTCCCCAGCACGTGATGCGGCTCTGATGCTGAAACCAACGTCGCACACTGCACGTCGCGCAGCGGGCATTTGACGCATCGGACGAATTTCGAATACATGCGACGTTTGAGGTCAATACGACCTCAGAGTCGTATTGCCCTCAGAGCCGCCGCTTCGACGATTCAAATTCTCTCCCTCCAGTGGGCCGTGCTATGCTGTTATAGTTCGCGAGGTTTTGCGTAAGATCTACCTCCTCGGAGGCTCGGGGTTTCTTCGATCTCTTAGCCAGTTTTGCATCTCTTTTGGGCCACTTTTGGGGTTTCTTTTCTCGTCTCATCTTCTATCTTCGAGTAGGTAGGTGGTTTTCTCTTCTCCTCCAATTTACCAGAGTTGGTTCTGTCTCGAGCCTGTGTTTGAGCTCTGTCGTCTCATCCTCCGAAATACAACGCTGCGGATCCATAGTCGGGATTCCTCTCCTCGTTTATAACGCATGTCCATCTATATAAACCATTGCTGTCATGCGCATGGAAACAATCAATTACCAACTCCCAATCATTCATAAATCATCGCACGAACCATCCCATCTGAACTCCATCAATCTCAACTTCCCCCCGCTCTCATTTTCGAGCTCCTCCTCACATCGCCCGCTCATCCTCAAGTCAGCCCTTGCACCACCACCAGCAGAAACATCATCATCACAATGTACACCGCACCCCTCAAAGCCGCCTTCCTCTTCCTCGCCCTAGGCATCTCCACCCTCGCCGCGCCCCGATCCCCATCACTGGACAGGAGAGCCAACGTCCTCACGACGCAGACATACAACCAGTTCCAAGTCTCCGGCGGCGTGGCCGGAAATGCATTAGCTGAGGTCAACGCAAAGTTCCCCGTACGTGCCCTGCGCAGTGCCCATCCCCCTCCGCAGCCAACACCATCTAACCCTATCCCCCTTAGATCGACCAATCCAACCTCGCCGCCGTCTCGGCCAGCGACCTCGCCATCATCTCCAAGGCCGCCCAGGTCGCCGAGGACGCCGAGGTCAACGCGGGCGGCTTCAACGACGCCATCGCGGCCGCGGGCGGCACCAAGACCACCGCCGGCAAGGCCCTGCAGATCGGCAAGATCAAGAACAAGGTGCTGAAGCTGCAGACGGACGTGCTGAGGCTGGGCATCCAGGTCGCGCAGGGCAATACGGACAAGCAGGCGCAGTTGGATGGGCAGGTCATCAAGCTGAATAAGAACGTCGCGTTGGATGTGAAGGCGGCGGGGCAGGCGAGCACGGCGATTGATTTTGCGGGGAACTGAGAGGGATTGGGGTTAGAAGTGATGCTGTATATATCATGGCGTTTGAATACGGGAAATGGATAGGACGCATTCGGATTAGAGCTGGACTTGAGTCAAAATATCCAATTTTGATGCTTCTCATGTCCTTTCCCTGGCTTGCTCTGAAAGCTGCTGCTATACCTCTCCATCTCAACTCGCGAGAACGGACATGATTGGACGTAGTGGTTTCCATCCTGTCTTATGAGCCTCACCAAGGCCGTGGGCGGCGATTGTCCTTCGTGACGGCAGCGTTGGCCATCTATGAGTTTGCATCAAAGGGGCTCGGGCACGTTCGGTATAGCACCAACGACATGTACCTGTGCATACATAGATCGCAATTGGTCAACCTGCGAATGCCATACTATACTGTATTACGACCTCGTTCCGCGAAGTCATCGATTCTGTAAAGCTTCAGAACCTCAACGGCATTCGAGATGGAACGTCAGATCCCGGTCTCGGACGCGGGTCTCGTCTCGAGATGTTCAAGGCCAGCCGTTGTAGTCCCAACAGTTGTTTTTGCCGATCGTACCACGTCCACTGCACGAGGTCACAGACTGAGAGGAAATTACACCACAGTTGCGCATGTTGACGGCGCAAGAGACAAAGCACAGCGTGGCAGAAGAATATCGAGTCTGTCATGCCAAAGACGATTCATGTAGGTGACATCGGATATATGATTATTTCTTAGAACGTTCTTAAATATCAAGTTGATATCACACTGGTTGATATGTACACTGTACAAGTACATCATTGTGGCGAACATTCGCCCCCCTCAATTCACATCGACAGCTGACTAACAATGTATCTCATTTATCAGAGCACCGATCCTGTTAATGGAGCAATAGAGCAGTGGACCTGCCGATCGGACACGGAGTCGTGGGGAGTTCCATACAGCCGACAAATGGATAGGTCTTCCACCTTCCTGCGCTGCACGCCAGAAGATCTAGCAGCGAATACGACACTGCGTCAGCACCATTTTATGAAAGATGCGGGAGATTGCACTTTACAAGACCTGAAGAATGGGTTTTTGAAGAGAGGAATCGCATGGCTGAGAGATGCTGTATTTCCAGGGGATGTTGGCTAAGCAGCGGTTTGTCCGGTTTTTACCCATAGCTTCGATGACATCCAACCGAATAATAGAGAGGGGGATGCAGGGAAATCTGATAACTGATACCTGATATCTGATGCCGGGCTTGGGCAGCAGTAAATGGCACGGCTTTCGTCAGTTCATCATGCCTTGATGACGATTTCAGGATTCGACAGTAGTTGACCTCATCTGACTGTTCATCTGATAGCGAACGGAAGGATCCGAGACACAACGCCACCCTCGTTGCTTCTTCAAACCTCTTGGCAGCTGAGCTGAAGACCCGGATGCGATGGAAGAATTCGGAATGGGTTCCCATTGTATCATGGACATCGTGAAGTCATGCCAAACGAGGTGTCGTGCATGGACGACCTCGCTCGGTGCTACTCACCTTAACCCTGCCCAAATGGTCGTGTGAGCTGTTACTCTCTGCGGCCAACCCCGCGTCGCGATGATGAAGACATGCTTGGCCCCGGGGTTTCTGCGAGGTTTCTGCATTGCATCTCCCCTTCTCCTTCTTCTTCTCCTTCTGCTTCTGCAGCTGCAGCTGCATGCAGGTTGCACGCGAACGCTGGAAGCGCCGAGTGTCTCAGAGCCGTGTCGAACACTGCATGTTGGATCTATTGCAGGTGTAAGCAACGACGAGGGGGAAATCGAGAGAAGACGAGTCTTAAGGGACTCCAGAATCTTCATGAGCAGCCATTAATTCTTTTTCTACCCCACTGTAATAGTAGTAGATAAATTATTAATAAAAATTATAAAACTAAGGAAGACCTATAGTTCCTAGAATGTTATAGGTTATAGCTGTTAAGTTATAGATTCGATATAGCCTAGCTCTATTAATATGCTATTAGTGCTAATGTAGAAGCCTAGGAATCTAATATAATCTATCTTAAACTTATGTTTCTCTAGATTATAGAATAGCTTATACTAGTGTAAGTAAGCAAGCACCCCATTAACATATGTATAGTGCTAGTAGAGATCTATTAAATATATAAGGATGTTGTCTAAGTAGATAATATAAAGTGTTAACAGGTCCTACTAACACTTAGCTACTGTAAGCTTAGAACGTTATAAGTACATTTATAAGACTAAATAGTATAAAGTAGATAATATAAAGTGTTAATAAGTCCTACTAACACTTAGCTACTGTAAGCTTAGAATGTTACAAGTACATTTACGAGACTAAATAGTATAAAAAGGTATTTGAAGTGGCTATAATAAGCGTAGCGCACTATCTTCTACTTATTACTCGCCTTAATTTAAATATAATAAAATACAAGTCTAGCTTTATATAAACAGTAGCACTTACAGTGGGAGGCACTTAGTGTTTGCCCACAAACGCTCAACCACCGCTTCCACTTCCTCGAGCCATCGTAAGGTGCTTGTCATGATCATGATGATGCGTCGCGTTCATGAGATGGAAAAGCGGCGGTTGGAAGATGGATGCGTGAGCCTCACGTACCCCAAGGGGGCAAACACGAAGTGTCTCCCACTGTACAAGGTACTCCGCATGTTGCTAAGTAGTAATATATACCAATTTTTAATAGTAATAGCGCTTCCTCCGACTAGGAGTGAAGCGGCGGCCAGTCAAGGATCCGACGATTAGGTGAGGCTTGAGTGGCGCGGGGAGGAGTGAAGCCACCAGTCCCTTAAGGATCCGACGATTAGGTAAAATGCATGTTCATTGATTACGACGCTATAGATTTACAGTAAAAATGACATTATGGCATCTCCCGTCGCGTTGTAACTTGCTTAGACGTTGCAACTTTCTTACGGATAGACCAACTGTACCCCAGTACAGTTGGTGGAAACTAACGATTAGGCAGGGGTAGGCAGGACTAGAACAAGGAATAAATAGGGGGCTCTTACGAAATCATGGCTGAATCCAAGGAAGCGAACCACGTAAGCATAGAACTAGTCCTCTTTAGCCTTAGCCCGCGCAATGGAAGCCGTTGGAGAACGTTGATTATGCGCCTTTAACGCCCTCGATCGCACCAATCTCGGAATGGCAGAGGTACGACGGACGGATGGAAGGATCTACATTTTGCCGGCAATGACTACTCCTTGCTCATCCTTCTCTTTTTTCATCCTGTTCGGCACTTTGGACTTGCCGCCTCTCAACCTCCTCACCAAGGGGAAGAGATTGTCCGCCAAATGGGTGCTGCCCATCTTGGTGATCACCTGAGGTTCCATCGCTCTCCTCCGATGTGCCCCCTTCAACTTCGCTTCGCCGGGCTGGCTCCCTGCCGTCTGTTCATACCATGGCCTTATCAGCTCCATCTCCAGATCATTTTCGTAACCGTGATATTAAGTCGATCTGGCGTATCTCAGCAAACCTGCAAGCTGCCAGGATTCAGATTCCTAGATACAGCAATTAATTGTCGATCTTTATACCTCCCGCGTTCGAAGTCGCGGCGAAACTCAAAAGCGGCAGAAACTCACCCCATTCGACTCAAAAGTGGATATGCACCCAGATAAGCCCTAATTCCATCAACCATGTCCATCTCCTCCTTTATCTCAAGCCCCATTTACCTTTACGGTACGGTATTTCCAACCTTATCTCCTCGTGGCAGCCCTCGGCCGGCCAAGTGGCATGTCATGCTTCCCCGCGCGCCTCTTGAATATTCCTGATTCGGCCTCGCGCCGTCCGGGATCTTCACGACGTTTCATCCACTATCAATATATAAACACATAAAGTCCGTCTGCGAATATGGCCATCAATTCAAAGCAGAGTAGTCCAGCGAAAAACGACTACCGAAAAGATGGATCTCGAAAAGATAGCAAGTCCGACGAAGGCTCCCTCGCCCGTCGACGAGGAAGCTTCATCTACCGATGAGGGAACAATTATCGACCCAGTCTACGGCCTCACCAAACGCGGCCTCTCAGGTCGCCATGTACAGTTGATGGCTCTCGCCGGTTCCATTGGCACAGGTCTCTTTGTCGGAATTGGCTCTTCTTTGCGTACTTCTGGGCCACTCTCCGTCCTGCTCGCATACATCATCTACTGCATTATCTTCATTTTCCCCTGCAACTTGGCTGTTGGAGAAATGGCGACTTATCTCCCAATCCGAGGCAGCATTTTTGAATTTGCGAAGAGATATGTGGACCCTGCGTTTGGATTTGCGTTGGGATGGACGTATTTCTATACAGCGGTCATGTTGCTTTGCGCGGAGCTGAGTGCCGTGGCAACGGTGATTAGTTTTTGGGATGCGGAGACGAATCCAGCTGCTTGGGTTGCGTTGGCGTTGGCTGTAATGATATTGCTGAACGTTTTTGCGGTGAAGTGGTATGGAGAGTCCGAGTTCGTTATGGCTGTGAGTGCCCATATTCGCAATCATATCTCCGCAGGAAACTAATCGTGTTATTTACAGTCCACAAAACTTCTCTTGATCGCGGGATTGGTTTTGCTCACGTTCATCACCATGGTCGGTGGAAATCCCAAGCACGACGCATACGGTTTCCGCAATTGGGGCAATGGAAACTACATGCACGAGTACATGGGTACTGGAACAACCGGTCGTTTCCTCGGCTGGTGGAAAGTGATTCTGTATGCTGCTTTCTCGGTCGCTGGACCTGATCTGTTGGCTCTTGCAGCTGGTGAAATTGCAAACCCCAGAAGGCAGATACCTCGTGTTGCGAAGCGATCTTTCTATAGAATTGCTGGTACGTTGACAATTCCTCCCTCAAAACCTCACTAGACTGTACTGACGTCGTATTAGGATTCTACATCGTGGGAGTCTTCGCTGTTGGAATCATCTGCTCAAGCAGAGATCCTCGTTTATTGGGAGCTTTAGAAAACGGCTCACCAGGATCAGCAGCCTCCCCCTGGGTAATCGGCATCCAAAATCTCGACATTAAAGGCCTGCCCAGTCTCATCAACTTCCTGATCCTCCTCTCAGCTTGGAGTTGCGGAAACGCATACATGTACAGTGCTTCGCGAACCCTTTACTCACTCGCACTCGACGGACAAGCGCCCAAGATCTTCAGAACTTGTACAAAATCCGGAATTCCGCTGTACTGTGTTGCTCTGCCTTCGCTTATTGGATGTCTGGCTTTTATGGTTGCGAGTAGTTCGTCGGTGACTGTCTTTGGATGGTTCGTCAATTTGGCCACGATTGGCTTCGTTTTGTCGTATACGGGCTTCATCATGACCTTCATCGGCTGGTACAGGGCGCTGAAAGCCCAAGGCATCAGCCGTAGCTCGTTGCATTGGCATGCACCATTCATGCCGTATGCAGCATATTTCGCCATCGGATCCGGCTGCGTCGTCATCTTCTTCTCCGGCTTCAACACCTTCAAGCCATTCGACGTCCAAGGTTTCGTCACCTGTTATTTTGGAGTCGCATTTGCTGCTGCGATGTTCGTGCTCTGGAAAGTGGTCAAGAAGACGAAGTTTGTGAACCCGGCGGAGGCAGATCTTGTTACTGGGAAAGCGGAGGTGGATGCGGAATGCAGGCACTGGGACGATGAACCTTTGCAAGAGCGGGCGCAGATGACGAGGATGCAGCGGTTTTGGGATTCGTGCTGGTAGTTTATCAGTCAGTGTTAAGTGGGAATATCGGAACCTACTAGTGAAGACACAATAGATAGGAGAAATCAAACAATCCACTCAAGAATCACGAGTTTTCAACTGGTGATGGTCATCGTTAGCGATAGATTCGGTCCATCAGTGCTTGCTACTCAGCTCGCTCCTGCCAGACTCGATGCTACTCCTTTGTGGTGTCTCTGTGGATAAGAGAATGTCCCTGTAAAAATTGATGGTCTTCCATGAGTCGAAGTTTACTACAACGACCCTTGAGGAGCTTTCACACTTGACTCGACAAAACAAATCAGCCGTAAGTGCGGGGGGGACTGGGGGGTAACGTTACAGGATGCCCACTGGCGCCTCCATTTCCCATCTCCGACAACTCCTCTTCTCCGAGACAAGTCAACGCCAACATGGGTCTCTACAAGCACTCGACTCTTGCACTCCTTGCTCTTGACGCGGTCGGCCTTTCCGCTGCGCCAGAAGTTGAAAGTCAATGGCCCCAGCAGCAACCCCGAGCTCCCAATTGCCAACGTTACAATTCTGCAGGTCGAAGACCGAAGTCGAGGCTACTGCGATCCCCAACCTCGCCGTCTCTGTCTCGGCATCGCTCCCTCAATCTGAAATCTTCGGGGTGAAGCATGTCATGAGGCACAGCTCGTTCAGGCGACTGTAGTCGGAGGGGCATCGTCCAGTCTGCAGCCATGGCAGCTGGTGCCTCCCCCAGCGCTGCTATTGTCCGCAATCTGGCCAGCGCTCGTTACGATGTTGAGATCCCCGCGGGCGAGAAGCAAGCCTTCCATATACCTTCACGACCGATCGCCAGCCACAAGACCTCGGCCTCAACTTGATTGCAGTTGTTGCGAGCAATAGGGCCGCGGTGTACCAGGGCCAGGCGTTCAATGAGACTGCCAGCGTTGTTGAGGCAGCTACTGGCAGCTTTGATCCCCAGGAGTAGGTGCTCTATTCAGCTCCGTTTGCGTCAATGGCTAATCATTATCTGGCATCTTCCTCTACCTTTTCCTCCTGGCAGCATTCGCGGGCAGGCTCTACTTCGTCTGCAAGACCTGGATCGAGACTCTATTCCCACAGACAAAGTGCGATGGCAAGGGAGGGAAGCGCGCCAAGTGTTCATGTGGAGGATGATGGACCCAAGAAGGCTGTCGACCCTGTCGACCCAAGTCTTTGTCATTGGCGCAGATGGCTGTTGAGAGTAACATCTTAGGAAAGATTACCATGCATAGGCTAGTTTGTAAAATTCCTACTTAATAGTGCTATAGACCTAGTAAGTCACTTATTTGCTATTATATAGTAATATAAGAAGGTGATGTAGATAAGATAGAAAGTCGTAGAGTATATAAGCCCTTAAATAACTAGAGTTAGAACTAGACCTCATACTAAATTATAGAAGTAGTAAATCCTAAGCACTCGTAAGCAGCATCTGGGCCGTCAAATTAGGCTCTTCAGTCTCCATCCCTCACACCACCATCTGAGTTTTCACGCAAGAGGGTGTGCTGCTGGCGAAAGGCAACTGGAAGGCGGCGAGATCCCCGGACTTTACCCTCAAACGTGTGGCTGGAGAACGTGCTTTCGGTTGGTGAAAGCGCCGAGGACCGTCATCATCTTGTCATGTCGTCAACGTCTGATTCGCGCCCGCCTGCATTTCACTTTCACCCTCTTCTGCCGCGCACTTACCCATCCATCCGACACGCATTCTGCATTCTGCACGAGGACATGCTGTGCCGAACTGTTTTCGTGAGGGGAAAAAGAGGAAAAGAGGACGGACTTGTCTCGTAACTCTCGTTGCTTTTGCTGGAGGGATACCGAGGAGGATCCGGCCACTCTAGATATTTGGGGGTGCAAGCGGGAAGATGGTTCGCAGTGGTGGCATGTCAGTCCGTGGGAGATGAAGGTTGCGTCTCTCTCTTCCCCCGCTTCTCTCTATTATGTACGATGTACGAGGTTTGATGGTCGTAGCCTTCCGTCCGAAAATCATAATTGTCCACGGCGCGCTTTGTCCCTCTCTTCTGTCTCTCACCTCTCTCAGTGACCCAGCGATGAGGCCCGAGGAGCGAGAAGCGACTTCACTCGACCACACGAGATTGTCCATGCAGATCACTGAGCATCACCGTTTTCGCATTACGGCAAGATCGTAAGGACGCAGTGCCGTAATGCTGGCTGACAGTCGCATGGTAAATCACCAGATCTGGTGGAAGAAGCAATGAACGTACATACTCGTTCGTACTCGAACCCCGTACCAGCACCGGCAGAAGTGAACGAGGCGCAGCATCCAGTTGTCGCGTGGCGATCACGAATTCTTCCTCTGATACCAAGCAACAAAGCAATTACGTGTCAGTTGAGATGCTTGAGAAGTTTGAAATGCTATGGCAAAAGGCAGAGGCAGAAGATGACGAGGCAGGCGATTAATCCGGACTTGAAGCCCAAAATGTGATATGTATGTCAACTGTTTTCTCTTGGTATCCAACAGGGACAGCAGTCCCAACGCAAGGCTTCCTACACACTTCGCGCATGCATGCGTGACTCCTTGACGTCGACGTTGGTGTTGGTGTTGGTGTTGTGGGCAGTGCTTCGATATTAATGGAAGGAGAGGATGAGGGCACAGAGGACGACGTATGTACTGTACCGCAATACGACTGTATCGCAATACCACTCACCCTTCACTGTACAATCAATCAATACATACGCAAAAGGAAGGCGGAAGGATGGAGTCGCTGTCGTCCAAGCACAAACACGAGCATCGCCCACCATCGACTGAGCACACGATATGCTGCATGTTCCAGCTCTGCACAGTAGGCGCCATATCACACACATCCTGCGCCTATGAATCTGGACATCGATGATCTGAGGCTGTCGAAGGGCTGAAAGGGAAGAAGAGGCTGAGAGTTGGAGAGTTGGAGAGACAGAGGCGAAGGCTGACTGTGAGCGACGGACGATGAGTACCAACTGCTGTATTTTTAGCATGATTCGAGTCGAAATAGCGAGTGATGGAAATGACTCTGGAGAGAGAGAAAAAAGCATCCAGAGAGAGCAATCTAGAGATGTGAGTATGGACATTACTCTTATGCGAGATACAATGGTATTTTGGCAAAAGTCGACTATGTACTTCCATAGTGCATACGTAGTACTAAATAGTACATAAATAGGTATGAGGAAAGATTGGCCGGCGGTGCTTGGACTGAGTAGTGAACAAGTAGTGACTGAGTAGTGCCGCTGTCTTGCGAGGTCGCCACTCCTCCCCACGCCCACGCAGCCCGATTAGGGGACCTTTATCCAATTAAGGACATCCCCGATCGCATCAACCCCCAACTATCCAACGACCTACCTAAGGAGTACTGTATGTACATATTTCACCCAACCCCCCCCCCCCCCCCCCCAAA
>Ga0123337_10002278_pt1 | contig 22164 bp, 17 predicted proteins | sample frozenSSSSmetaG_FD_89792 | JGI IMG/M metagenome (GOLD analysis project Ga0123337, IMG submission 89792) | Glacier valley bacterial and archeal communities from Borup Fiord, Nunavut, Canada, to study Microbial Dark Matter (Phase II) -... | ecosystem: Environmental > Aquatic > Freshwater > Ice >...
AACTACCGCCCTGTAAAGAGGGAGGCCGAAACTTTTAGAATCTGATGCTCTTTTGAACTAAATTTCATGGCTTTTGTATTGTTAACTTATTCCGGCCTGCCCTCCGTTGGATCGTCATCCTCAATCAAAAAAAGAATTGGCCATTTTCACCATCGAAGCAGCAGGGCTTGCGTCACCATAAAGCAATTTTCCATCCTTTAAAAAAAGCAGATAATTATTTCCCGCCCTGCTATCAAAATCTATAAATCTCGGTCCATTAATGACCATTTGGTTCTTTCGACTTAATTGATAAAAAACTAAGCTCTCCTTCCCCTCTTCGCTGCTTTTGCCTTTCAAAACAGCATTGATTTTAAAATCAACAGTGTAAGAATCAACAAGATACTTAACCCCAGCAGGTGGTGGCGCCAAGAGAGCTAGCGGAGTCACTTTAACTATCGAAACGATCAACACCTGATCAGCATCATCAAATCTTAGTTGATAAGGCGGATTTGTAACAACGGCAGCCATTGAAAAATGAGCTATAAAATTAAAGCCAAAAATTAGCGCGAAAAACCAATTTTTATTCAAATTTAAAGCCATAAAATAAATGAGGTAAGCTAAGATAAATTCTTACAAAAAGATGAGCGCTTGCCCAAAAGACAAAAATTTCATTCCTTAGGAGTCCACGCAACCTTCAGCCAATGATATTCACCTCCGCTACCAAACCAAGTCGGTGCAGTTGTTGAAGAAAGCATCGCAGGCGATGCTCCGGTAGCATTCACTGTCCACGATGATATAGTGCTACCCGCAACGTCATTTGTGAAGTATTTTGCCCAGCCTTGATTTATTATATTCCCCGATGAATCAGGTGTTGGGGAATAGTTAATACCAAAGGTATCAACCACGGTAGATAATTCACCATCGGCATTATATACATGAACAGAACCACCAGAAGTGTGAACTTGAATTGCTTCATATCCTTCCATCGTGGCAGTCCCGTTTAGTTTCGAAATAACATGTTGAACTATCCAGCCATCTGAACCCGTAATACTGCCAAAAGTAGTCCCAGATCCGCCACCAACTTGCCCAGACGACACAGCACCAGGTCCACTAGTAGGAATAAATGCCGCAGTTGTTTCACTTTCGGTGAAGTGGCTGTCAGCCGTTGAGCTTGAAGCTCCACTAGTCGCTGTAATCACAAAATCACCTATAGTGGAAGTAACCAGACCTAATGCATCAAATTGCATATTTGGGTTTGGCTTATAAGCACTGTTATTACCTCCATCCGGAAAGCCGCTGGGATCAGCCGACATCCATCGAGCCTCATCAGAACGATAATTACGGAACGGGAATACATAGGCGCCCATGTCGGCGTCATACGGCTTGCCCGTGAAGCGCGAATCCTTCGCGACCGGACCCGACTGCGTGCCGAAGGCATCGGACTCGATCTGAGCGATTTCGCCCGCCGCATCGGCCGTGGCGACCGTGGAGGCGAGGTGATCGTTAACGTAGTAAGTGTCCTTGGAGGTGCCGGCAGCGGAACCGATTGAGGCAAAGACTCTAACCGCGCCAACGGCGAAGCTGAGTCGAAGGATGGACGAGAAATGGCGAAGGTGCGCCGTGGACTGATTGCGTTTCATCGCGTTGATTTTCTGAGTTGTTGAGTGAAGACTGACGGACATCCAAAGCTTACAGTGTGCCGTTGTTATTCATTTGCGCAGGAAATCAACCAGAAACTTTCTCCGCACGGAATCGTAACAGTTTTGAATACTGTTGATTACATATTCTTGAAATTGGACTGCGCCTCAAGAATCAATCCCGGCCAACGCGAACGAACATCGGTCGCCAGCCCCCAGGATTGGCCGACAGTGAGCCCGCGCGTAGCAGCCCAGTCGGTCCATGCCGCGTTCTTTTGAACTACGTCAATGCCTGATAATTGCAGTATTGAACCTTTAACTACTTGGGTTGAATCATCCGGATCGAGCGTCGGGTGAACCAACATCACCAACCGCTCCTTCAGACGCGAATCGCTACACGCCGCACCGAAGGCCACCACGACTTCCCCGGCAGGCAAGACACCGTCCGAAGATACCGGCACGAACAGGCGCAAAGGACTGGGGCTTGCAACTACCCAACGACGCAACTCCTGCCCATAAGCCTCACCCAGCACTTGGCTATCGGGAAGCACCACCAAGCGGGCCGTATTCTCAAATTTGTTACGCTGAACCAATTCCACATCGCCACCAGCATAACGAATGATTTGCACTGGAGCCGCAGATTCCAAGCGAGCGCCCGCAAACCACAACCCGCCACAGACGACCACAGCCATGAGGCCGATACGGACCAAACCCAATCTGGCCTCGCGTCCGCTCATGCACCTCAACGCAAGACCGGCAAGGCAAACGACTGTCACTGCAGGAATCACCCAGAGCAGTGGGATAATCCAAAGGTTGCTAAAGAACAGGCAGACGAGCCACACAAACCAACTACAGGTCGCCGCCAGCGGCAGCCATGCAGCGGATTTCCCCCTGCTATCGGCATATGCCACCGTCCTTCGCATACCCCATACGAGCGCCAGAGCACATACGATCAGCACTCCCGCCAACATCGGCAAACCTCCCTCCACGCCAACGGTGAGGTAGCTATTAACCATACTTTTGTATTCTTCCGAACGTCCAATCGGCTGCGTCCAATGCATGAACGAAGCTCCGGAATTCCCCCAGCCCCAGCCACGCACGGGGCTGATGGCGATCAGCTCAAGCCCGCCCTTCCAGAGGTCCACGCGGTTGGTCACGGACTTATCCGAAGTGGCATAGTCCGGCGTCAGGCGTTGGGTGAAATCGCTTAAACTCAGGAGCGCCACGAGCAAGATCCCACGGCCTAGCCAAGGAGCGAAGCAGGCCACGAGTGACTTCTTCGTTGCCTGCACTGGCACGCCCACAATCGCCACGCCCGCAAGCACCCGGCGCGAGCGCCATAACAGCCACCCGCTCAAAATTACCGCCAAGACCAGAGCCGCGAGCACTCCCGCGAGAGCGCCACGAGAATAGGTTTTCACCAGCGCCCAGGTAGCGACGCATTCCGCCCCCACGAAAAGGATCGTGAGCAGCCGCCAACCCCAGTGTTTATGACCGTTGCTTGCGGCAAGCCGTCCGAGGGCGAAAAGAGTCAATCCCCATAGCCACGGCAGCAACGTAGCCACCCACGCGCCGCCTTGGTTGGGTGTTTCAAACCCAAGGTTCCAACGCAGGTGATCGTTAAAAAAATACTGCATATTTGCAATTCCCCTGAAACAACCGCGCCATGTTTATGGCAAGAGCAAGTCACAGACTGGTCACCGCCCTTGTCTGCGGTTTGTGCCTGACGGCGCACCACGCCAAGGCCGTTACGGACATTCACACGAAGGACGATATTTACGAGCGCGTCGTTCTGTTGCTCGGCCAAGACGCCAAGCAAATTACTTTTTTCGTCAAACTACCGCCAGGAGCTAGAACCGGAGCGGACGTGAAGGGAGTTTTTGCCTTCTGCACCTGGGAAGCCGACCCCGCTCACATTCGGCAGGTCATGCTCGACAAGGTGCCGGGAGGAGTCACGGCTCGCATCGCCAAATTCGCCTTCGCCCATCAAATGGCGCTAGTCAGTTGGACCACGTTTGCGGGCAAAAAAGCCTTCGATAAGACCCAGAATTTCGATGACATGACAGCGCAAGAGGCCGCTCGAATGGATGCAGGCTTTGATAAGATCGCCATGTCTTGGCGGCGCGGGGTGGACGGCCTCATCAAAGACTACCAACTGCCGAAGGATGGTTGGTTTCTCTACGGTATGTCACGCGGAGGCCAGTGGGCGCACCGCATCGCCCTGCGAGAGCCGGACCTGTTCTCAGCCATCCACATTCATATCAACAGCTCTTACGACAAGCCCGTGCCCGAAGCCGCCGGGATGCTGTGGTTGGTCACGACCGGAGAACTGGAGGCGGGCTATCCCTACTCCAAGAGGTTCTACGCCGCCGCCCGTGCATTAAGCTATCCCATCATTTACAACGCCGAACCCAAGCTCGGTCATGCCGACAGCCCGGCCACGGATCGGCTCAGCGAGGCCTTCTTCAATTACGCATGGGATCGGAAAAACGCCGTGCCCGCTTCGGCAGAGCGTTTCGTCGGCAACTACGAAACCCACGAATACGTCACCCTTCAAGATGCCTCACGCGTCCCCGATAAGATCCGAGTCTATCTCCCAACTAAAGCCTTGGCCGACGCATGGGGCGTTTTGGCCGATCCCGTAACGCAATAGTCTCCGCATGTGCTTCTTCACGAGCCGCAGGAGCTGGATGGTGGTAGCGACCATCCTCACAATCTTGGCAACAAGGACGACCGCCGCGACGTGGGATACGGAGATCACGGCCAAGCCAGGCGATAATTTCACGGAAGCAAAATTCCGCCTACGACTCGATTCACCGGGTAGCTTCGTCAAGGGGTTGTTAGTTCTCACCCCCGGCTGGAATGGTGACGGACGGAATTTGGTGGACGATACCGGCTGGCGGCAGTTCGCCAAACAGGCAGGCTTTGGAATCGTCGGTGTGTGCTTCAGGAGCCGCGAAGATGAAAACGAAAACGCCCTCGTTTATCACATCGTGGATCAGGGGAGCGGAGCGGCATTTCAGCAAGCCCTCGTGGAACTGGCCAAAATGAGCCACCACCCGGAAATCACGCATGCGTCGTTGCTGGCGTGGGGGCATTCCGCCGGAGGACAATTCTCATACGGACTGGCGTGTTTTATGCCGGAACGGGTGATTGCTTTCGCCGCCGTGAAGGGCGGGGTTTACAAAACCCGGTTCAATCCGCTCGCACTGAAGATTCCCGGAATTTTCATCATCGGTGAACAGGACGAACCCATACGGCGGATGAATATTACCCAGGTTTTCGAGAGCGGCCGTCAGTCTGGGGCGGTCTGGTGCGTGGCGTGGGAATCGGGTTCAGGCCATGAACTTGGCCGCAGCCGGGAGGTCATTGAGCCGTTTTTCCGAGATGTGCTGGCCAAGCGAATGAACGGAGAAAATTTGAGGGATGCCGTCCCCGCGCAAGGCTGGTTGGGTTCACGGGCCACCCTTGAACTAAAGCCTCCGGGGACACCATCCCAAGCTAATCCCATGAGCACGGTATGGCTTCCCGGCGAGCTTTCCGCCAAGACTTGGGCGGAATTTGAACGGTGACGCCCCGATCAACGCACCTCGCCCCCCCAAGCAGCTGGCTTGCTCCGTTGGTGCGATCCGGCATGCTCCCGTAAACTAAGTTCATCCCGTGCGCGTTCCCAAGTCATCGTTGAAGGCCCTGTGCGTCGCCGTCCTTGCTCTCGCAGGCCTCTGGCTCGGAGCACCGCACATCAGCAGGCAACTCGTTCCCGACCCCGCATCACCGGTCCTGACGGCGAAGGTCCATCAGCACCCCGAACGTCCGCAGATCAACCCCGCCAGCCTTCCTGCAGGCACCGTATGGACGTTTCGCGATGGCAAATCAGAACACACCTACGCCATCGCCCTCGACGAACTTTATGTGCCTGCTGGCGGACGCACCGAGCGCATCCACCGCCTTCCCGCGCAGCCCAATCTTCCCGCCCTGCTCTCCGCCGCCCGCGGTCTCGCCGCCCAAAGCGGCCTCCAGCCCCAGCTGGTTCTTTACCCTCTGACCGGACCGCACGACGAGGGCAGCCGCCGGATCGTGACCATGAAGGTTCACATCCAAACCGACGATCTCGCCTCCGTTCAATCTGCCGCCGCCTCCCTCGGCCTCATCGCCTGGCAGACCCCGTCCTACGCTCCCGGCCATGCCATCGCTCAGATTTCCTCCTCCGATCCCTCCGAGCCTCTCCGCATTGCCGCACTCCTCTCAAAGCTCCCCCACGTCTCCTCCTCCCTTCCTCTTCTCGCCGGCCAGCGCGCCACGCGCACCCTGTCCACTCCCACCGACACGTTGTTCGCCCAGCAATGGCACCTGAAAAACACCGGCCAGCAACAAGGCACCGCCGGCATCGACATCAACGTCACGCCGATCTGGCCGACCCTCGACGGCACCGGCGTCGCCATCGGCATCGTCGATAACGGCCTCCAGATCAGCCATCCCGATCTGGTCGCCAATGTCGCCACCACCGGCAATTACGACTGGAATGGCAACGACACCAATCCCTCGCCCGACGTGAGCCAGGATTTTCACGGCACCTCCTGCGCCGGTCTCGCCGCCGCCCGCGACAACGGCATCGGCGTGGTGGGCGCCGCTCCCCGGGCCACCCTGTATGGCCTGCGCCTCATCGCCCTCCCCGAAACCGATCAGGACGACGCCGAGGCGATGGATTGGAAAAACGACGTCATCCAAATCAAGAGCAACAGCTGGGGCCCGGCCGACGATACTCCGGAGATTCTGGGCGACGCCGGCTCGCTTTGGCTAAACGCCGTCGAAACCAACACGGCCACGGGTCGCGGCGGATTGGGCACGATCTACGTCTGGGCGGCTGGCAATGGCAAAGCCAACGGCGACCAAGGCAGCAAGGACGCCTACGCCTCGAACCTGCATGTCATCCCGGTGGGAGCCATCACCAACCAGGCCGCGTCAGCCTATTTCAGCGAAGGCGGCGCTCACCTCGTGGTCTGCGCCCCCGGCGATTCCAAAATCGGCATCGTCACCACCGACCTCGTCGGAACCAAGGGCTACAACACGGGCTCCACCCCGGGCGAACTGAATGACCCCAATTACACGGAAACCTTCGCGGGCACGTCCGCCTCCACCCCCATCGTTGCCGGCGTCATCGCCCTCATTCTCGAGGCCAACCCGCTCCTCGGCTGGCGCGACGTAAAGGAAATCCTCCTGCGTTCCTCCACACAAATCCAACCCACCGATACCGACTGGGTCACCCGCGACGGCGGCCAGCCCGGCCTGCCCTTGATCAAGCAACACAGTTACTACGGCGGCGGCCTCATCAACGCCCAGGCCGCCACCGCCCTCGCCGCCACATGGACTCCCCTCGGCACCGAGACGGTGTTGACCTCATCCGCCTCGCCTTCCCTCCCCATCTCCATTCCCGACCTCGGGGCGGCCATCACCATCCCGTTTGACCTCGGCTCCGGCCCTGCGGTGCGCGTCGAACACGTCGAGCTGACGGTTGATATCACCCATCCGTATCGCGGCGACCTTGAGATCAAACTCATCTCTCCGTCCGGCGTCGTCAGCACCCTGGCCGCACCCACTAAATTTGATGACGGCACCGACTATCCCAACTGGACCTTCTCCAGCGTGCGCCATTGGGGTGAATCCTCCGCCGGCACCTGGACGCTCTCGATTCGTGACGCCGGCAAGGGCGATGTCGGTCAATTCATCTCCGCCACCTTGAAAGTCCATGGCGTCGTGGTTGCCCCGCCCGCCATCACGCTTCAGCCGATGGGAAGCGTGGTCTGCCAAGGCGCCGGCGTAACCCTCACGACCGCCGTCACCGGCTCATCCCTCTCTTATCAATGGAAGAAAGACGGCAGCCCTGTCTCCGACGCCACCAACGCCACTCTGGACTACCCGACCATCACGCTGGCCCAAGCCGGCACCTACACGTGTGTCGTAACCAACCTGGGCGGCAGCGTGACCACCTATCCCGCAGAAGTCGTGGTCTACAATGCCAGCGCCCAGTCACAGACCGTGAACCCCGGCACCACCTTCAACACGCCGCTGATCACCGCCGGCCCCATCGACTCCTATCAGTGGTCGCTTAACGGTTCTCCGCTCGCCAATTCATCCCGCATCACCGGCGTCTCCACGGCGGCACTCGCCATCACCAACGTCACCTCGGCTGACAACGGCACCTACACCTTGGTGGCAATGTTCGACGGCGACCCGCTTCCCACTGGCGCCATCACCTTCACCGTGCGCACGCCTCCCGCCGTCAGCGCGCCGTCCTCCTTTGAAAGCCGCCTTGGCGCCACCGTGCCCGTCCCGCTGACCACCGATAGCGGCACCTACACCTACCGCTACACCGGCCTGCCCAAAGGTCTCACCTACAGCACCTCCACCGGCGCCATCAACGGCCGCACCACGGCCACCGGCACCTTCCCCCTCACTCTCACCGCCACGGATGCCTTCGGTCTCGTCACCACGCTCAACATCAATCTCGTGGTTTCACCCTTGCCCGCCGCCCTCGTCGGAGTGTTCAACGGCACCGTCGACCGCGATCCCACGCTCAACCAAAACCTCGGCGCCGCGCTCACGTTCACCACCACCGCCGGCGGCCTGCTCACGGGCAAGCTCACCCAAGGCACCACCGCCTACGCCTTCACCGGTGCCTTGGACGGCGTGCCTGGCGACGGTGCCACCGCCACCATCACGATCGTCCGCAAGGGCCTTCCGTCGGTTTCAATGTATCTCGAAATCCCTCTGGATGATTCCGGTGTCGCTGGATCCCTTGATTCCACCATCGGCATCGTCGCCTGGCGCAAGGCCGCGAACACCTCCTCCTATGCGGGCAACTACACCTTCGCACTGGTAACCCCCTTCAACCTCAGCCCCGAATGGCCCTACGGCTTCAGCCCCGGCACCCTCACCGTCACCTCGGCTGGGGCCGTGACGTGGACGCTCCAACCCGCCGACGGCACCCCCGCGATCAAAGGCACCACCACCTTGTCCGCCGATGGCAACCTGCCGCTCTTTGCCCCGATCAAGACCCCCGCCGGTTCCTTCATCGGGTTCTTCTCGCTTCCACCTAAAAGCATGCCGGCCTCCTCCATCACCGGCGCGGTGAGCTGGCTGCGTGGCCCAACGACTTCAGCCGCTTATGCCAACTCCTCGGGCTTCGGCCCCATCTCCATGGGCATTCTTGGCGGTCTCTACACCGCGCCCGCCTCCGGCTCCCTGATCTTCGGCATCCCCGCCGGCACCGGCAATGCTCACCTGGATTTCGGCGACCCCGGTCTTGATCTCGGCTCGCAAGCCTCCGTCATCGGCTCCTTCACGGTCACCCTCACCAGCGGAAACAAGATCGTCACACCCGCCGTAAACCCCGTCGCCCTCAAGGTCACCCTCAACGCCTCCACCGGCACTTTCTCCGGCACGTTTGTCCTCACCGATCCCAGCCTCACCAAGCCGGGCGCCACCGTGAAACGCACCGGGAAATTCTCCGGCGTCCTTCTGCTTCAGCGCGATTTCGGCGCGGGCTTCTTTGTCCTGCCGCCCATCCCGGGTTCAGGCAACGCCACCCTCTCCGGATCTCTCAACTTGATCCAGACCCTCTGAGTTCCGCCTCGACCGCGGGCCTCATTTTGTATCCGGACTTCGCTGACGGATTTTTTCGTAGACCACCGAGTCGATATGGTCGGCGGTGATCGTCCTGATACCGGACAGTTTTTTCAGCTCTTCCGTCGCCTCGTCCGAGGCCGCGTTCGCGAGCTTGAGTATCTTCCGGTCAAACTCCGCGCACTGTTCCGCCTCCATCATCACGAGCTGCATCTGATTAAGGTAGTTGAGTAGGATGTGGCACGAGCCCTCGACCGTCTTGTCAAAGACCTCCTGTTTTTCGCGCTCCGTGCGGCGCTGTTCCTTGAACGCCTGCCGGGTGAGCACGAACAGCAACACCGAGGACAGCCCGACGAAGATCCATCCCTTTGTCGTCTGCAGAAAAGTGAACCCCTCGAGATTGTCCGCCAGCACTCCGACCATCCGGTCGGACAAAAAAATCCACAGCACACCAAACAAGGCATAAACCAAGGTGACGCGCAGATAAGGTTTCATGGGGTTGAAGGGGCCGGGGCGCGGACGAAGCGCTCTTGCGAGCAAAACCATTTCCACGCCCCGGGCAATCCTCGCCCATCACCCGCCCAGATAGCTCATCTCGGGCTTGGACCGCACTGCCCCGCTCGCAAGAAGCTCCGCCCGCTCATCACTGTAACGATCACGCCGTCCCGTCCAAAGCCCCGCCAGGTGTTGCCTTAACGCCGCCTCGTCCGCTCCAGCCCTCACCACACCCAGCACATCGTGCCCGGCGGCGGCAAACAGACAGGTGAACAACTTCCCATCCGCCGAAAGCCGCGCACGGTTGCAGTCCTTGCAAAACGGCTCCGTCACCGAGCCGATCAGCCCGATCTCTCCGCGCCCGTCCGCATAACGATAGCGCGCCGCCACCTCGCCGCGATACGCCGGCACGACCGGCTCGAGCGGCCACACGGCGGATATCCGTTCGACAATTTCCTTGGAAGGCACGACCTGCGCGCGCTGCCAGTCGTTGGTGTTGCCCACATCCATGAACTCGATGAACCGCACCGTCAGCCCGCGCTCCCGAAAATACTCCGCCATCACCAGCACCTCGTGATCGTTCACCCCGCGCTGCACCACCGTATTGATCTTCACCGGCAGGCCGAGCGCCACCGCCGCATCCACCCCGCGCAACACCCGCGCCACGGAAAATCCCAGCCCGTTCATCCGCCCCGCGGTCTCATCGTTGATTGAATCGACCGACACGTTCACCCGATCCAAGCCCGCCTCGCGCAAAACCTCCGCGTATTTCTCCAGCAGCCAGCCATTCGTCGTCAGCGCCACATCGGGCACGCGCAGATCGTGCTTCAACGCCCGCACCAGCTCGGGCACATCGGCTCTCAGCAACGGCTCGCCACCCGTCAGGCGGATTTTCTCCACGCCCAGCGCCGTGAACCCGCGCACGATCCGCACCAACTCGTCGAGCGACATGAGTTGCGACGCCTTCATGAACGCATAATCCGCCCCGAACACCTCCTTCGGCATGCAGTAAGGACACCGGAAATTGCACCGGTCCGTCACCGAAATCCGCAGATCGCGCAGCGGGCGGTTGAAGGTGTCGCGAATTTCACTCATCGTCTCCGCACACCCAAACACAGCTTCGCGCAAAAACAACCATGCTAAGCACCCCAGCCGAAGTTGACCGGCTCATCCGCGACAACACCGCCCCATTCCCCGCCGAGGACTGTCCGCTCGCCCAAGCCCACGGCCGCGTCCTCCGCGCCCCGCTCAAAGCCGACCGCGACCTCCCGCCCTTCGACCGCGTCACCATGGACGGCTACGCGCTGCGCGCGGGAGCCGTCCGTGTGTTCAACGTCACCGGCACGCAAGCCGCCGGCATGGTTCCCCTCGCGCTCAAGGACGCCGCCGACTGCATCGAGATAATGACCGGCGCTTCCCTACCCACCGGCGCCGATTGCGTCGTGCCCTACGAAGACGTTTCCCGTGACGGCGCAACCATCACGCTCTCCGCCACCGCCTCAGTCGCCCCCGGCGCAAGCATCCACCGGCGCGGATCCGACGCGCTCGCCGGCCAAGAACTCGTCGCCACCGGCACGCGTCTCACCGGCCGCGAGATCGCCGTCGCCGCCTCCGTCGGCGCAGCGACTTTAAGCGTGGCGATGCGCCCGAGCGTCGCCGTAATCGCGACTGGCGATGAACTCGTCGAAGTCGATTACGCCGCGCTCGCCCCGCACCAAATCCGCAAGTCCAACGACTACGCCCTCCGCGCCGCGCTCCTCTCCAGCGGACTCGTCTCGCGCGCTGAACGCTTCCACCTCCGAGACCTGCCTCACGAAATCGAAACAACCCTCAAACACGTCATCGCCAGCTTCGACCTCGTCCTCCTCACCGGCGGCGTCTCCAAAGGAAAGTTCGACCACATCCCCGCCGCGCTCGCCAAACTCGGCGTCGCCAAAAAAATCCACGGCGTCGCCCAGCGCCCCGGCAAGCCGTTCTGGTTCGGCGTCACGCCCCGCCACACGCCCGTCTTCGCCCTCCCCGGCAACCCCGTGTCGGCCTACACCTGCCTGCACCGCTACGTATTCCCCGCACTGGAACGCCTGGCCGGACTCACCACCGCCGCACCTGACTACGTGATTCTCTCCGAGCCCGTGCGCGTCTCCACGCCGCTCGCCTGGCTGCTGCCCGTCACCCTCTCCTCGTCCCCCGACGGCCACCGCACCGCCGCGCCCATGCCCTTCAACACCTCCGGCGATTTCGCCGGCCTCATCGGCACCGACGGCTTCGTCGAACTCCCGCCCGGCCCCGCCGATTTCCCCGTCAACACCGTGGCGAAGTTCTGGCGCTGGCGCTGAGTCCGCGTTAATTCTCCCCAATGCTAACCCACCTCGACGCGAAAAATCAGCCCGCGATGGTCAACGTCGGCCCCAAGGCCGTCACCCGCCGCACCGCGCATGCCGTCGCCGTCGTCGTGCTCCCGCCGGCGCTCGCCGCGCTCATCGCCAATCACGAAATCACCGGCAAAAAAGGCCCCGTCTTCCAGACCGCCAGCCTCGCCGGCGTGATGGGCGCCAAACGCACCAGCGACCTCATCCCGCTCTGTCATCCGCTCGCCCTCGAGGACTGCCAGATCGAGATCAAGCCCGGCCTCGCCGACGCCACCGGCGCCGTCGAAGTTGCGATTCATTGTCGCGTCTCCATCGAGGCCAAGACCGGCGTCGAGATGGAAGCCCTCACCGGCGCGACCGTCGCCGCCCTCACCCTCTACGACATGGGCAAAGCCGTCTCCCACGACATCGTCATCAAAGACATCCGCCTCCTCGAAAAAACCGGCGGCAAACGCGATTATCACGCAAAGTCATAATCACCTTTTTTAACCACTCCGTCTCCCGGCGGCATCAGCCGCCACTCCGCTCAACTGTGGAGGCCATTGGCCGAAACCTCTCCCAGAGAATCGCCCCATTGGGCGATTCCATTAGTGGTTAACAATTCCGATTCCGATCCCTCCGCGACCAGCATGAAAACCGTCCACGTCCAGTATTTCGCCCTCCTCCGCGAACAACGCGGCCTGTCGAAAGAAACCCTCGTCACCACCGCCCCCGACGCCGCCGCACTCTACGCCGAACTGGGCACCCGCCACGGATTCACGCTTCCGGTCACGCGTCTCCGCGCCGCCATCAACGGCGACTTCGCTCCCTGGGCCGCCCCGCTCAAAGACAACGACGAGATCGTCTTCATCCCACCCGTCGCCGGAGGTTGATATCACCATGAGCTTCCGCCTCTCCGACCAACCGCTCGACCCCGTCGCGCTCAAAGCCTCCCTCGCCGACGCCCATGCCGGCGCCTGCGTCACCTTCGAAGGCTGGGTCCGCGATCACAACGACGGCCGCCCCGTGCGCGCCCTCGACTACGAAGCCTACGGCCCGCTCGCTGAAAAAGAAGGCTCCCTGATCATCGCCGAGACGCTCGCGAAATTCCCCGTAACCCGCGTCGTCTGCATCCACCGCACCGGCGCGCTGCAAATCGGCGATCTCGCCGTGTGGATTGGCGTGGCCGCCGCCCATCGCGGCGCGGCCTTCGAAGCCTGCCGCCACCTCATCGACGAAATAAAAGCCCGCGTCCCCGTCTGGAAAAAAGAACACTACACCGACGGCTCCACCGAGTGGATCAACTGCGCCACCCGCGGCGAATACACCTCTTAGCCTTCGTTCTCTTTATTTTCCATGAACGAATCTCCCCCTAAAACGGCAATCTCACGACTCGCCCCGGTATTTTTCGCGGGCGCGCTGGTCGCCTACCTCGTCGTGCTGGCGCTGCAAGGACGCCTGTTTCACTTGGACGAAGTGTTCTACAAGTGCGCGGGGGCGCACTGGGCTTTTGGCGGACTCTTCGCTGCGCCCGAGCTGGTCGGGCGCCTGCCTTTCGATCCGCCCATTGATCGGGTGTTCGCCTGCTACCCACCGCTCTATCCCTTTCTCTTCGGACTGTTTTGCCGCGCCTTCGGATTCGGATACACCCAAATCGTCCTCTTCGACGGGCTGTTACGAGTGGCGCTCTGCGTGACCACCGCCTACGTGGTCACGTGTTTACGGCCTGGCACGGGCTGGTCCTGGCCTTCGGTGATCGCCGGATTGCTCGTGTTGCCGTTGGGCTGGATCGGTCGTCCAGATGATCTGGGCGTGATCTTTGGCATGCTCGCATGCACCCGGCTGTTCCCCCGCTCGAGCCATGCGTGCCACTGGCAGGCCGGGCTGCTGCTCGGTCTTTCCGCCGCCACCTCCCCTGCCGCGGCGGCGACTCTGGCGGCCGTGGCAACAGGCTTGGTGTCGGGCGAGTCCACGCTTTCAATCCGACAAAGATCTATGGCCATACTCACAATGGCCCTCGTGTCGGCATCCGTGCTGCTCGCCGCTTTTCTTCCCTTGCTGAATATCGACGCGGCCGCGTGGCGCCAGATATTGATTCACGGAGAGGCCAATCTCAGCGGTGGAAAAATTTGGGAGGCATGGGTTATCAACTTCTGGTTTGGCCGATTTTTCATCGCCGCGACCGCCGGTGCGGTTCTGACGCCCTTGTTATTGTTGCCTGCCGTCCGGCGTGCCGCCCTGCAGCCCCTCTGGTCGAGATGGTTTTTGGCCCCCCTATTTGCGTTTCTTCTCTTCGCCTTTCTTACAGCGGGGAAATTCAGTAATGTCTGGTTTGCCGGGCCTTGGCTGATCGCCGCATCGGTGGCCATGCTATCTCAACTTTGGCGCGGGGGCACGGCGCGATGGCGGCTGGCGGTTCCGGCGCTGGTGCTGCTGGGCGGGTGTGCTTATGGCGCACAGTTCTGGCTGAAAGAACGGCTGGCGGTCGCAAGCCTGCCCGCCGAGCAGCACTATGACGCCGCCGCCAGACGGTTGCTTGAAGTCGTTCCTCCCGGCGCAACCGTGCTGACTTCCGAACACTGGGTGACCTTCCTTGGAAGAAACCCGGTGATTGAGGTTAATTTTTCCGTGCTCAATGAATCGTGGACCAAGGCCGACTATATCGTCGTCACCGGCAACGGTTCGGGAACTCCGGGGAGTCCCCTATGGATATTGCCGGAAATAGGAGCCTACGCAGCCCGCAATTTCGTGCTGATTGACGATCAACTGCCGAGGGACCCGCTGAGGCTCGCGGGCTTCCGGATGACTAAAAGCGCCTTTGGTTGGGGCGCCGCGGTTTATCGGCGTAAAACCGCTGATGAAAAACGCCCTTCGCCACCCGAGGTTATCCCCTTAACCAAATAAAAAGCCCGGGCCAAACGCCCGGGCCTTTGGTTTAAAACGTAACGAAAGCCGCGCTTACTTCTCGGTGTTTTCGCCGGACTTCTTCCAGCCCTGGATACCCTCGGAGAAATGCTTCACGTTGGTGTAACCCAGCTTTTCAGCAGCGGCGGCACCCTGCTTGTAGGCGCCACATTGCGGATTGCCGCAGTAGGCGACGACCAGCGCGGATTTGTCGGCGGGCAGGAGCGCGGCGAGCTTGGCCTCGTTGGCCTCGAAATCGATCGCGCCGGGGATATGGCCGTCTTTGTAGGAGTCAGTCCCGTTGACATCGATCAGGGTGACTTTACCCGAAGCAATGGCCGCCTTCAGGTCAGCCTGCGAAATGTCCGCATACTTGGCTGAACCGGCAAACGCGGCGGAAACAAACAGGAGGCAGGACGCTGCAAGGGTAAGGAGGAGTTTTTTCATGAGACCGAAACCGTAGCAAAAAACCGCCGCCGCGCAACCCCTCCCATCAATCCGCCACCCCGATCTTATTTGTCACGTAATACGTGACAAATGTTCGCAAGTATTTTACCTACATTAAAATCCGTTTCCCTTTTTTAGCCACGCCCGCCGCGCAGCAAAATCACGTTGGCCAAGTCGTTCTTCTCAAACTCGTCCCAGTAGGCGTCCTCGATTTCGCGCAGGCGGTTTTCCGAGTCGATGGGCGGACCGCCCTGCCCGGAGAGCGACTGCTTCGCCTGCGCCGTCGCGAGATCGCGGTCGGCCAGTCGCGCCACCAGCTCGTGCCAAAACACGTCGTTGTTGTGGTCGCCCGCGATCTTCGCGAGCCGCTCGTCCTCCAAAATCTTTTCCGACGGCACCAGCCGCCCGTCGCTGCCCACCGTCACGAAGTCCGCGCAGCCCAGCGGCGTGGCCAGCTCGAAAAGCTTCTGCTCGATCTCCGCGTAACGCTGCGCCGCCGGCGTGTCGTAGCCCTGGTGACCGGCGATCACCTGCATGCCGAGATGCGAGAGTTCCAGCAACCGGGCGTATTCCTTCGGCGTAAACATGACCTTCATGCCACCACTGCATCCGAGCGCCGGTCACGCGCAAGGCGGGAGTTCGCCGATCCTCTCGAAGCGGCTTTACTTAAGCTTAACAATTTTCAGCGTAACCCATACCGGTTCTTTACAGTTCCGGCGTCTCTTACCCCTGAACACATGTTCACATCCATGAAAACAAAAGTCCTCGTTCTCTCCGGCGCGTTGCTGCTCGCAGCCTCGTCGCTTTCGTTCGCAGAAGATGCCCCCGCCCCAGGCGGCCCGCCCCCCGGCCAGTCCGACGGAAACAAAGACGGCCCCCGCCGCCCTCCGAATCCGTTGCTCGGTGTGTTCGACACGAATCACGACGGCGTGATCTCAGCTGACGAAATCGCCAACGCCCCCGCCGCCCTCAAGGCCCTCGACAAAAACGGCGACGGCCAGCTTACCGCCGACGAACTGCGCCCACCCCGCGGCCAGAAAGACGGCAAGTCCAAGAAGCCCAAGGGCGACCAGCCTGCCTCTCCCGACTCCACCAAGTAAGACGCCACCCCGTCTTCTTCAAAAGCCGCCCGCGACTCCGGTCACGGGCGGCTTTTTATTTTAGAAACCCCGAGCCTCCTTCCCGCTCAAGGCGACTCGTCCACCACGAGATACCGGCTGCCTCCGTCACGCCAGAGGCGCACCGTCACCTTCGGCCCTTTGATTTTTTCGCTGAGTTTCACCGCCTCGTCGGCGTTTTTCACCGGCTTGCGGTCCAGACTCAGGATCACATCGCCTTCCCGCAACCCGGCCCGCGCCGAGGCGCTGTCGGCCGACACGTCCGTGACAAGCGCGCCCTTGATCTCGTCGGGAATGTGGAACTGCTGGCGCGCCTGATAATTCAAATCGCCCACCGTCACGCCGTTGAGCACGCCGTCGTCCTTCGCCGCGGAATTGTCCCCGCCCGCGAGTGATTGCGAGGGCAGACTGGCGAGTTTCACCTTCACGGTCTCGGTCTTGCCGTTGCGCACATACTCGATGGCCACCTCGGTGCCGGGCGCGAGACGGCTCACCGCGAGCGCCAGGCGGCGCGGATCTTCGATGGAGGTGTCGTTAACTTTCACAATCACGTCGCCGCTCTTGAAGCCGGCCTTCTCCGCCGGGCTGTCAGGCGTGACATCCGTCACCAGCGCGCCGTGGTTGACGCCAAACTCGTTCGCAAGATCGGACGAGACCATCTGCGTGTTAACTCCCATGAAGCCGCGCTCAACGCGACCGGTCTTCACGAGCTGCTCGGCGATCGAACGCACGAGGTTGGAGGGAATGGCGAAACCCACGCCGTTGAAACCGCCGCTGCGGCTGAGGATCGCGGTATTGATGCCGATCACGCGGCCCTGCGTGTCGAGCAGCGCGCCCCCGGAGTTGCCCGGGTTGATGGGCGCGTCGGTCTGGATGAAATCCTCGTGATCCTCGATGCCGAGGCCGCCGCGCCCGACCGCGCTCACGATGCCATGCGTGACGGTGAGCCCGATGCCGAAAGGATTGCCGATGGCCAGCACGGTGTCGCCGACTTCGAGCTGGTCGCTGTCGCCGAGCGTAGCGGCGGGCAGACCGGTGGCGTCGATCTTCAGCACGGCGATGTCCACCTTGGAATCGCGGCCCACGACCTCGGCCTTGTATTCCTTGCGCGGCTCACCGAACGCGATCTTCACCTCGTCGGCACCGTCAACGACATGGTTGTTGGTCAGGATGTAGCCGTCGCTCGTGATGATGACGCCCGAGCCCAGGCTCTGCTGCACCGACTGGCTGGGCGCACGCGGCCCCGCGTTGTTGCCGCCGTCGGGATCATCCGGCACGCCGAAAAACCGGCGGAAGGCCGGATCGTAAAAAAAGGGTTTTGCGTGGCGACGTTGCGGACTTTTTTGCTGGAGAAGACGTAAACGACGCTGGGCGCGGTCTTTTTTACGATGGGCAAGAAGCTCACGCGGTTGGCCGTGTCGCGGTCGATTGGCTTGGCGTCGAGCTGGAGCTTCATCGGCGGCTTGGCCGGCTTCGTGTTATCGGCGTAAACCGCCAGACTGCCCGCGCCAAGCGCGATGCAGAGTGTGCAGAGCAGGACTTTGGGAGAGACGATGCTTTTTTTCATGACAAAGGGTGAGGGTTCTCCGGGTAGGACTTTCACGGAAATCACAGGTTCCATCCGAATACCCCGTCGCCCAAGCGCGGCGTTGACCCCGGCGGGGCGTTGCGCTAATTCGTCGCCCTTATGTCCACGCAGCCCGAGTCCTCGAACCTCATGGAAGCCATCGTTTCTCTCGCGAAACGCCGCGGCTTCGTCTTCCAGTCGTCAGAAATCTACGGCGGCCTCAACGGCTTTTTCGACTACGGTCCCATGGGTGTAGAGCTCAAGAAAAACATCCGCGACTGCTGGTGGAACGACATGGTCCGCCGCCGCGAAGACATCGTCGGCATCGAGACTTCCATCATCATGCACCCGAAAGTCTGGGAAGCCTCCGGCCACGTCGCCGGCTTCAGCGACCCGCTCGTGGACTGCAAAGTCTCCAAGAACCGCTACCGCGCCGACCAGCTCTTCTTCGCACCCGTGGTGATCGACGGCAACACCGTCGGCTACGTCTCCGCCCTCGAAAGCGACAAGACCACCGAGGAACTCCAGGCCGCCGCCGAGCTGATGAAGCGCAAGAAGGCCATCCAAGGAACCCTCGCCCCTGTCGTCGTCAAAGACTTTACCGAGGCCAAGCCCGAGGAAATCTCCCAGATCCCCTCGCCCGCCACCGGCAATCCCGATCTCACGCCTCCCCGCGCCTTCAACATGATGTTCCAGACGAACGTCGGCGCCATGACCGACGCCTCGTCCGTCGCCTACCTTCGTCCCGAGACGGCCCAGGGCATGTTCGTCGATTTCAAGAATGTCGTGGACACCGGCCGCGTGAAGCTCCCCTTCGGCATCGCCCAAACCGGCAAGTCCTTCCGCAACGAGATCACCCCGCGCAACTTCATCTTCCGCTCCCGCGAGTTCGAGCAGATGGAGATGGAATTCTTCATCCACGAGGACGACGACTGGGCCAAGTGGCACCGTTACTGGATCAACTGGTGCAAAGACTGGCTCCTCAGCATCGGCCTGCCCGAGTCGCACATTTCCGAATACGATCATCTCAAGGAGAAACTCGCGTTCTACTCCAAGGGCACGACGGACATCATGTTCAAGTTCCCCTTCGGTGTGCAGGAACTCTGGGGCATCGCCGCGCGCGGCAACTACGACCTCACGCAACACGCCAACGCCTCCGGCAAGCCGCAGGAAATCTTCGACGAAGCCACCAAGAAGAAGTTCGTCCCGCACGTCATCGAGCCGGCCGTCGGTCTCGACCGCATCTTCCTCGCCGTCCTCGCCTCGTGCTACGCCGAGGAGCAGGTCACCGACGACAAGGGCAACACCGAGACGCGCACCGTCCTCCGCCTCAGTCCGCGCATCGCCCCGGTCAAAGTCGCCGTGCTTCCCTTGCTCAAAAACAAGGAGCAGCTCGTCGCCCGCGCCCAGGCGCTCTACAAGAAGATCAAGCGCAAGTATCCCGCCTTCTACGACGAAGCGGGCGCCGTCGGGCGCCGCTACCGCCGCCAGGACGAGATCGGCACGCCTTGGTGCGTGACCATCGACTTCGACACCATCGAGAAGGAAGGCGACACCTTCACCCTCCGCGAACGCGACTCGATGGCGCAGAAACGCATCACCGAAACCGAACTCTTCGCGCTCTTGGAAGAGCAGGTTTACTGAGCCGGATTTTAACGCAAAGGCGCCAAGCCTGACGCAAAGGTCGCGAAGCAGGGCATCCGCCTTTCTTGGCGACCTTCTCCGTCCCTTTGCGTCTTCGCGTTAAAGAGATTTGTTTAAAGCCCCCATGAAACCACGCAACCGCCAGCCCATCGTGCGCAGCGTCCGCACGCCCGAGGCGATCGAGGCGCTCCGCGTGCGGCTCGATTCATTCGACGGCGCCACCCGCAAGCGCGGCCTCGATTTCTTCAAGGACCACGCCGTCGTCTCCGTGCGCTCCGAGGCCGACCACATCGTCAAGGCCGAGGTGAACGACGAAAAACGCTACGTGGTCACCTGGTTTCTCACGCGTGGCGACTGGACCTCGCGCTGTTCCTGCCCCGTCGGCATCGATTGCAAACACACCTACGCCGCCGGCCTCGCCTGGATCGCCTCGGTCGATTCCGGCGCGCGCGACGGCCGCAATCCCGACGACATCGTGCCGAACGTGGGTCCGTCGTTTGCCTCGCCCGCCACCGTGAGCGAACGCGCCATCGAAACCGAACTCGCCGGCTGGTTGCGCGCCCTGCCCTCGGCCGATGAGAAAGCCTTCGCCGAAAAGGCCGGCCCCTTCGCCGGTCTCGCCGGCCTGCGTGTCCGTCTCGATGCGTTCGGAGGCTGGCACGTCGAAACCCGCACCGCCGCCGATAAACCGTGGAAAGCCCCTTCGCAAAAATGGCTGACCGATCTCGCTGCGTTGCGCCCCGCCGATTTTGAGACGCTGCCGCCCGCCGAGGCTGCGCTCGCCGCCGCCCTCGCCGCCGAATACCGACTCACCTCCGTCCGGCTTTCTCCCAAACACCTGCCCGCCACCGCCGTCACCGGCCTGCTTCGCACCCACGCCGCCCGCGCTGCGCTGGCGATGCCCGACGGCAGTCCGCTCGTCATCGAGCCCCACGCGCTCGTGCCCGAAGCAACCGCCTCCGCCGCCAAGCCCGACCAGCTCGACCTGCGCCTGATCGCACCCGACGGACGCATCGCCGACGACGCCGTGCTCATCGCCTCGCGCCCCGAACCGCTCTACCTTTTCGACAAACGCATCTGGCGCGGCCCGCCGCCCATCCCATCTGCAAAACTGCCGGTATCCGCGCTCACCGACGCCCGCCTGCTTCCGCGCCTGCGCGCCGCCGGCCTGCGCCTGCCCGCCGGTCTCGCCGCCGAGGTGCGCACCGTCACGATGCGCCCGCATCTCAAATGCTGGCTCTCCCCCGCCTTCGATGGAGCCGAGCGTGATTTCCACGCCCAACTCACCGCACGCTCCGATCATCCGCCCTGCGAACAACAATGGGCCGGCGCCCCCTCCGCCTGGCATTGGTCCAAAAACGCCACACCCCCGCCGCGCGTCGTCGGCGAGCCTGTGCTGGAATTTGACCTCTCGACCTCTCGCGCGGCCAGCGCCCACTTCGGCGGCTTCCGTCTCGTGTGGGACGGCTGGGCGGAAGCATGGACGCGCCCGGTCAACAACACGTTTCCCGACGAATTCCTCGCCTGGCATGCCGCGCAACTCCCCTCGCTCGACGTGGAACTCTCGCCCGAGCTCGCGAGCCTGCTCGGCGAGCCGCTGCACGCCGACCTGGACTTGTCCATCGTGGCCGCACCCGGCTCCGAGCAGGATTGGTTCGACCTCACCGTCGGTCTTCGCGTTGCGGATACGAGCCTGACCGCCGACGAAATCGCCCTCCTGCTCAAGGCCCGCGGCAAATGGGTCCACCTCCCCCGCCACGGCTGGCGCCGCGTGGACACCTCCTCAAAAGTCGACGCCAAGACCGCCGCCACGCTCGACCGCCTCGGCCTCGGCGTGGAGGACGTGTTCGCCGGCGGACGCCCCGCCCGCCACCGGTTGCACGTCTTGCAACTCGCGCTCGAGGCGGAGTCCCTCGCCGAACGCGACGCCATGCTCGTCCACGTCCTCAAGGACCGCGCCGCCCGCATCGCCTCGCTGCCGCCCGCGACTCTCCCCGCCGGCCTCCGCGCCACGTTGCGCCCCTATCAACTCGAAGGCTTTCAATTCCTTTGCCACCTCTCCGCGCAAGGTTTCGGCGGCGTGCTCGCCGACGACATGGGCCTTGGCAAAACCGTGCAGGCGCTCGCGTGGTTGCTGCACCTTGCCACCGCACCCCGCGCGGCGGACGCCCCGCCGTTTCGCGCCTTGATCGTGTGCCCGAAAAGCGTGACGCACGGCTGGCTCGCCGAAACCGTGCGCTTCACGCCCGACCTCTCGATCGCCGCGTTCATGACCGACTCCTCTTCGGCGGCGACGGCCGTCGCGAACGGCCCTCAACTGCTCGTGGCGAACTACACGCAACTCCGCCTGAACTCATCCGCCTTCCGCGCGACGGCATGGGATGTCGTCGTGCTCGATGAAG
>Ga0123337_10002281_pt1 | contig 22140 bp, 25 predicted proteins | sample frozenSSSSmetaG_FD_89792 | JGI IMG/M metagenome (GOLD analysis project Ga0123337, IMG submission 89792) | Glacier valley bacterial and archeal communities from Borup Fiord, Nunavut, Canada, to study Microbial Dark Matter (Phase II) -... | ecosystem: Environmental > Aquatic > Freshwater > Ice >...
CCGCGCACCCAGGTGAAAGGCCAGCGGGCCTTGGTGACCTTGGCTTGGGCGAGCGCGTCCTGGAACAGAGCGTCGGCATTGGCCTGCCACGCAGGCGGGATGGTCGGGTTGCCTTCCGTCGCTTTCAGCGTGGCGAGGTCCGCCCGAGAAGGCGTCTCCGCGCTTTGGAGCGCGTTGCAATACATGAAAATGGGGCCGACCACCTTGGTCCACTCCTGTCCGGCGGCGATGTTGCACTCGGCGCCGCCGGCGTAGTGGCCGGAGGTCCAGTAATCGAGCAGCGTCGCTCCCATGTGGCAGACGAGATCAATGCGCGTCGGCCCGCCGCCGATGTATTCGTTGGAGGGATTGATGAACCAGATGCCGATGTGATCCTGGATGCTCGACCAGCCGTAGGCCGGCAGGGAATACATCCGCGCACTGTAGCTGTATTTATGCTCCACAGAGTTCTTGTAGATGCCGGTGCTGAGGATGTGCTGCTCCTTCGCATGGATAACGACGCCCTCGCCGTTGTCTTCGCCGCTGCACATGGCCATGTTCCGATCCGCATCCACCGAGAGCCAGTCGAAGCGGGAATTGAGCTGGTTGATGAAGCGACTTTCACCAAATCCGCCGGCCGGATAACGCGCCGGGTGCGAATAAATCGCATAGGTGTAGATGCCGCTCGCCCCCCGCTCGAGCATGTAGCGAATCTCGATATCCATCTGGCCGTTCACGCCCTTGATGGAGACCTCCGCCCCGGCTCCGCCGAACTTTTTCGGGTCGATCGTCACCGCAGTCTTCACCGTGCCGTAAGGCGTTTGCTCCCAGATGCCGCCCGGCCCCATCAGCTCCAGGCCCTTGTAACGCAGCGACGTGATGCGGCTCTTCTCTTTGCTGATCGTCGCCCGCACGATGCCGTTGTCCATGATCCACGCCTCGGGTTCATCCGCGAGCGTCACCGGCGCGGTGACGGCGGATTTCGCAACCACAGGGGCGGCCGCGCAAAGGGACGGTCCGAATACGAAAAAGGTAACAAGGGCCGATGCGGTCAGGCCGCGCAGGCTTGCGAAGGTGGGGGTTATCACAGGAAAGCTTAGACGGAGAGTTTGCCTGTCTGGTGACACCGGGACGAGAGCGCACGAAATCTTACAGTCCGATATTGGGCGACGTGACACGTTTCAACAATACGCGCCGAATACGCGGACCGGGTTATTCCACAGCTTTGCGGCTCACCCCACCCCAAACCCTCCCTATGCGCATGAAATTCGTCCACCTCAGCCTTATCATCTCCAGTTTGTTCGCGCTCAGCGCCTGCAGCTCTTGGAAAGCCTTTCATTCCAGCCAGCCCAAACCAGTCGCAGCCCCTCAAGCCACGCCTGCGCCCATCCCCTCTCCGGCACCCGCGCCCGCGACACCTCCGGTGGCGGCCATCCCTGAAACCCCGCCCGCTCCCGCCCCGGTCACTCCGCCCGCCCCGGTTGTCGTCACGCCCCCGCCCGCCGTGGCCACGCCGGCCCCCCCCATCGTAAACGAACCGGCATCCGCGTCCGCCCCACTGCCCGGCTTGCGAGTCACGCGCACCGGAGTTGTGGTGATCCTCGAATGGACGCTGCCGCCCGCGACGGACGACTACCGCGCCATCGAGATCATGCGCAACAGCACCGAATCATCCAAAGGCCGCACCCGCTTCAGATCCGTTCGTGCGGGCGTCACGCACCTCGAGGACGTTCTCAGCAACGCCCAAGAAACCCGCTGGTATTGGCTCAAGCTCACCAACGCGGACAATACCGTCATCAACTTCGGTCCGGTCGAGGCCAAGTAAGCATCCGCCAGCCGTTCCAGCCCGTTGGCTCACCCATCCCTTCAGGCCGGATCGTTCCTAAGGGACTGCCGTGCTTACTTGGTTTCCAAGTTCCCCGGTCGACCGGACTGCGTTCCCACAGCCCACCGGCACGATTTCCCCTCTCCGTTGAGTCCGCTTGCATCGGCCAAGAGCAGCCACATAAGAGTTTGTGCGCTTCTCTCAGGCCTTCACGTTTTCCTTTCTGCTGGCTGTTAGTGCGATGACCGCCGTCCCCATGCGGGCCGAGATGCGCACGCTTACAGACACTCAGGGACGCTCCATAAAAGCGGATGTCATTTCCGTCGAAAACGGCATCGCCAAGGTCAAACGTGAAGACGGCCTCACCTTCGATCTGGCACTCAACCAACTCAGCGAGGCAGATCAGAAAGACCTTCTCGAATGGGCCAGGAAACAGGCGTTGCTCATTCCGGCCGGCTCGATCGACACCATTTTTGGGCGCGCGAAATTCAAAAGCAGCAAACTCAGCACCGAGAACGTCATGCGGCCGTCTACCGAAGGCGGACGGGATGAGATCGCAGGAACCATCACGACGACGGGGGAAGACTGGGGCTACAGTGTCACCCTCACCAACCGGCTGTCCAAGCCGTTGGCAAACGTGCGCATCGAATACCAGCTGTTTGTGAAACCCACCTCGACAACCGGAAACACCGCGAAGGGCACCGGCTTTGTCCGCACCTCCGGCCGAAATGTGATCGCTGCGATCGACTCCCATGATAAGGCGATGTTCAAAACAACCACCATCCGCGCCCTGAAAACGGAGCTGTCCGGCGACGTCAAGTGGGCTAGGACCGGCAGCACGTCGCCCGTGAAAGACACCCTTTACGGCATTTGGGCGCGTATTTATGTCGGGGATCAGCTGGTCTCCGAAGTTTCCACACCGGATACGCTCGCGACCAAGGAAACGTGGTAACCACAGTGGCGGAACGGTGTTCGTTGATGCAACCGATCCAAAGGGGTCCGTTGGTTGATTGTTAATTCCAGAGTCACTTTGCCTGTCCCAGTCTGCCGGCACGCGATCAGACCCAGGGGCAGCGATTCCCTCATGGGTAACACCCCATAGCCCATTCATCGCAGACGATCTAGGGTATGCCATGCCCGAAAAAATTGCCGTGGTTACAACAAGCTCCTTCGTCGCCGTCGCGGTGCTGCTGCCTCTGTTGACCGGCTGTGTGGAGCACGATGAACCAAGATATCGCAACGAACCCCGGCCCCCGGCTGCACAGATCGTGGTCGTAGACGACTACGATTACTATCCCAGTTACGGAATCTACTACAGCCGCAATCGACACGAATATATTTATCTGGATGGAAACAGGTGGGTCCGGACATCCGCGCCTCGTGGCGTCACGACAAAAGTGCTCTTTGCCAGCCCGCAGGTGAGAATGGATTTCCACGACTCCCCTGAATATCACCACCCAAACGTGGTGCATAGTTACCCGAAAAATTGGGGAAGGCCGGACAATTCACATCACGATAAGGATGACCACCCGGGCAATGAACGCGGCAACGGTGACAAACGGAGCTAAGAGACACGTGGGACAACACCCCATGGTGCGAAGAACCGCCGCTGTGTAGGCTCTCAATACACCACCATGATTTCCGTCTCTCCCGCCCGCACCAGCGACCATTTAAGCGACGACGCTTTGAACACTATTTTCCGAGAAGCCCGGACGCACTCCGCATGGCTTGACCGTCCGGTCGAGGAAGATCTCCTGCACCAGATCTACAATCTGATGAAATGGGGTCCGACCAGCGCCAACTGTTGCCCCGCACGGATACTGTTCCTACGCACACGCGAGGCGAAGGAGCGGCTCCGCCCGGCGCTGATGGCGGGCAATGTCGAGAAGACGATGGCGGCGCCCGTCGTCGCCATCATCGCTTTCGACTCCAAGTTTTACGAAGAGCTTCCCCGCTTGTTTCCGTCCGCGCCAGACATGAAGACGATGTATGAAAAGTCGTCGGTCTTGGCCGACACCACCGCGATGCGCAACGGCAGCCTGCAAGGAGCCTATTTTATGGTGGCGGCACGATCCCTCGGTCTCGATTGCGGCCCGATGTCGGGTTTTGACAATGCCAAGATAGACGAGGAATTCTTCCCCGATTTGAGCCTGTCGAAAACGACGGCCAAGACGGAATTTATTGCGACGGGTCCGGTGAAATCGAACTTCCTCTGCAACCTCGGCTATGGCGACGCCACGAAGCTTTTTCCACGCGGCCCGCGCCTGACATTCGGCGAAGCCTGCAAGTTGCTCTGAAATATACAGAGCGCCGCCCGATCGACTCATTCCATGAAACCAAGCCCTCGCATCCATCTTGTCACCGCAGCCTTGAGCTTCGCGATTTTCTCGACCACCGGATGCGCCCAAAAGGAAAAGACCGCCGAAGCGCCTTCATCGTCCGCCACGGCGACGACCATTCCGATCAAGCCTGCCGTGACCGTGGCGGATACCACCCTTTCACCAGCTTCGACCGCCGCCACGGACATCGCCGCCTCCAGATGGGCCGACATCAAGGACGACACCTACGACCAGCGTGTTCATTTTTCATCGGGCTTGAAACAGCTCGAATCCAGGCTGGACGGGCAGATAGCCGAACTGGTCGCCAAGCGCGCCGCGATGACGAGCACGACCAGAACGGATGAATGGGACTTCGCGATGAAAGAGATGGACAACTCCCGATCCTACCTGAGATCAGTCACCGAAGAATTGAGTCAGGCCACGCCCGCGACTTGGGACCAGCGGAAGGACAAAGTTGGAAAGGCCTGGGTGCGGACCCAAGACGCCTACGGAAAGGTCAAGGCCGGCACAACGAGCTGACCGCGCGCCTCCAAGGGTTCAGCTGCGAATTTGATGCATTTAAATTTAACGGGGCCGCTAGCGACCCGTTTCTTTTTGCGCGGCTTTCAGCGGCTGCATGCTTTCGCGGATAAACCCGTCCAACTGGTCGAAATCAAGGTATTGAAAGCCATCCTTGGAAAAACGTGCCAAGGCGCGGTCGACGCCGAGGCGCACGCGATGGTTTCCAAACCTGTGCGTGAAATTGCGGCTCGTAAGGGAATAGGCCGTCACTTACCCATCGCATAAAGTAACTCAATTTCCTCCATGTCGTCTTACCAGATTCCACCTCAATCCGCATCTCCGGACGGCTTTAAATCGGTAAAATCCAAGAACAAATCCACGTTCCGTGACTACGTGGTCTACGCGGTGTTGCTGGCCATCCTTCTGGGCGCGATCGGCGGCGGGGCTTATTACTTCACCCGGCCCAAAACAGAAAAAGAGAAACTGCGCGCCAAGCTTGACCACACCCTGGACGAGGTGGCTCTCCGTGACGGAAAGCAATTGGAGCCGCCAGAGCTCAAAGCCCCCAAGCAACTGGACGGCATCCTCGATGATGGCACCACAACCTCGAAGTCTCCGTCGTCAGCCGGAAAAAATGCGCCGTCAAAAACAGGCGCCGTCTCCACGTATGCGGGAGGAGCGCAAAACGGTGTGTTGCTCTCCGACGACGCAGCTTTGCCCAAAGCGAGCTCTGCGTTCATCCAATTCGCGGAAGCCCTCAAGGTGAGCGGAGTGCTTCAGGGCACCCCCGCAAAGGCGATGATGAACGGGCGTTTGTTCCGCGCCGGCGCGGTCATTGATCCGGAGCTGGCCGTGACGTTCGTAAGCGTGGATGGCTCCAGCAATCGAATCCTCCTCCGCGACAAAACCGGCGCCGAGCTGCGTCTGGCCTACTAGTTCCCACGATGAGCCGAAAGGCTCGGGCCTCTAGTAACTCGACTTGAGAATCACGAAGCCTCCCGGCTTCTCCAGTTCGATGGTTTTCTTCGGCGTGATGTCGCCTCGTTCCAGCGTGAACGTCCTGCTTTCACCGGGTGCGAGCGTCGGGATATCGAACACGCGGCCGCCCGACCTGAGCTTGTAGCCGCGCAGCGTGTAACTCGGGAAATCTTTCCTCGCCGTAACGGTGACCTCGAGCCGGCCCGACTCGACGGGCCGCACCGTCACGACCGCGGGCGAAAATTCCTTTTGCCAGGCGTAATACATCGCTCTCGGCACGCGGTCCGGCGTCACCAGTCCCCATGGGCGGTAACCATTGACCGCCGAGCCCGGAAACGAGCTCTCGTAGTCGTTCAAGGTCCAGACGGAGGCGCCGGCCAGAAAGTCGCACTGGCGGAAATCCTCCATCGCGCGACGGAGGTAGACCACGCGCTCCTCCTCGGTTTTGACTCCGTCCGCCCGCTGCCCGAATTCGCTCACATAAATCGGCTTGTCCGGGTAGAGGGCATGGATTCTCCGCAGGCTCGCGAGGTGGTCGCCGTAGATGTTCGCGCTGATAAAATCCACATACTGCGAGGCCTCGTCCTCCGGCTTTTTGATACTTGTTCGGGCTGCAATGTAGCCGGCGAAGGTCACCAGGCGCAAAGCGTCGATCGATTTTGCGAACGCATACATATCCCTGGTCCACGCCTTCCCCTCTTCGGTTTGCGACTGGTATTCGTTCCCCAAACTGTAGGCGATCACCGAGGGATGGTTCCAATCACGCTCGATCATCTCGCGCATTTGCGCGCAAAACTTTTCCCTCATGACCGGGCTGGACATCTGCGCGGGCGTCAACTGCCAGTTTCCGGCTTCGGCGATGATCAGCAGGCCGTGCCGGTCAGCCCAGTCCAGCAACTCCGTCGAAACAGGATAATGGCTGATGCGCGACAACTCCATGCCGCCGCTTTTCATCAGCCCCATATCCTTTTCAAGAAGCTCAGGCGGATCGATCGAACCGTTGCCCGGCGAATCCAGGGGACGGTTGCAGCCACCCAGCGAGATCGCCTCGCCATTCAGCAACAGCTTCGTGCCCTGCACCGCGATGGTGCGGATGCCGAAAGAAATCTTTGCGATGTCCTTTCCCGCCGCGATCTCGGCCTCATACATGACCGGATCGTCAAAACTCCAAAGCTTCACGTCATCCTTGGCGAGCACAGCTTCGATGTGGAGAACGGCACCGGCCTGCGGCGCCACCATCGCGCCGGCGACTTTGAATTCCACGGGGACTTTTTTTCCGTCCCGGTAAAGCGTCAGCGCCAGCTCGTTTCCATTCCACGGCTGCGACGACCGGTTCCGCACGAAAACCGCAATGCCAAGGCGGGCGGTCTTCGCGACCAGATCTGGAGTGGTTTCAATCTTCACCTTCTCAACGTAAAGCTCCGGACGGGTTATCAGGGTCACGGCGCGGGTGATGCCGCCGTAATTCATCCACGGGAACAACTGGCCGTAGTTCAGGCTTTGGTAGTCCACCTTGGTTTTCGCGCCAGGAATCGTCGTGGTGCTCCATGCGTTGTTCACGCGGACGACCAGGACGTTTTCCTTCGCCAGCAGACCGGTGACATCGAATTCAAAGGGTGTATAGCCACCCTCGTGCTCGCCGAGCAGCTTTCCATTCAGCCACACCTGCGCCTGATAGAAGACCGCGTCGAAACGAATGAAGGCGCGCCCGTCCTTGTTGATCGAAGCGGCGCCAGAGAAGCTTTTGAAATACCAAGCTCTGCCGGTGTAATAGTGATAACGCGGATCGACAGAGTAACAGTGAGGCACCGTTACCTTGTCCCACTTTTCGGTTACGATGCCGGGCTTGAACCACTCCTCTTCAACGCCCGCATCGACCGGATCAAGCGCAAAGTTCCACTGCCCGTCGAGTGAAGTTTTGGCTGATTGGGCGTGGAGCACCAAAGTCAGCCAGAGGAATATGCAGAGCAGCCTGGCGCGGGACATGAAGGGGGTTCTCATCAGGGGAAGGGTAAGCAAATCACGGACGGGCGCCGTGGACACGCAAGGTAGCGCGAAGCTGACGCGGAATCGCGACCGTCTCGAATCCCGTTTTAGTGAAACCGTTGACTACTGCCCTGCGGACAGTTCGGCGGCGGCGGCGTTAGCGCGCACCTGCGCGGCGTCTTTGCAACCGGGGATGACGGCGGTGACGGCCGGATTCTTCAAAACCCACGCCAGCGCCCATTGAGCCATCGGCATTCCTGCGGGCACTTCGTCGGCGGCGATGCGGGCGACTTCCGTCAGCAGGGCGTCGCGGCCGTTTTTCATCCAGACCTCGCGCACGTCATCCGCGGCGAAGACGTGGCCGGCCTTGTATTTGCCCGATAGAAATCCACTCGCGAGCGGCACGCGGGCGAGCACGCCGAGATTTTGCCGCTGACACGAGGCGAACACGCCGGCCTCGGGCTCGCGCTGCAGACGGTTGTAGATGACCTGGATCATATCCACGCCAAGCGCAGTGGAGGCGTCGGTCTGCTTCACATTGGCATTCGATCCGATGGAGTTGCCGAGAAAACGCACCTTGCCCTGCGCATGGGCCTTTTGCGCGGCGGCCCACATGCCCTCGGTGGCAAACTCGTTGTCGTCGCCCGAGTGGAACTGCAGGAGGTCTACGTAATCGGTGCGCAAGGCCTTGAGCGAATCCTCCAGCTGCGTGAGCACGTCGGCCGAACTGAAGCAGCGGTCGCGGTTGAAGCAGGTGTGGAATTTGTGGCCGAACTTGGTGGCGATCACCCAGTCTTGGCGACGGCCCTGCAGGGTTTCTCCGATCAGTTTTTCCGCGAGGTGATCGCCGTAACACTCGGCGGTGTCGATGAGGTTGATGCCACACTCGCGAGCGGTGCTGAGGATCGGGCGGACATCATCCGCCGTGTAGGTGCGGCCCCACTCGCCGCCAAACTGCCAGGTGCCGACGCCGATGACAGATACGTTGAGTCCGGTGCGACCAAGGGTTCGGGTCTTCATGCACCCACCGTGGACAAATGGTTCGCGACGGCAAGTCGCTCATTCATCGGACCGGTTCGCCGGGCGCGCCAAGTTTTGCCTTAACAAAAGCCACGACATCGGTGCGCACATAGTCGGGCAGTGTTCCGATGGACCCATGTCCCATGCCGGTCATCGGTCGAAGAGTCGCCTCGGTGCCGACGGCCCGCAGCGCGGCGGCAAGTTTCTCGCTCTGGTCAAAAGGCACGGTGTCGTCCTTGTCGCCGTGCGCGAGGTAGAAGGGCGGCGCCCCGTGTTTCACCCAAGAAAGAGGGCTGGCCTGAAGGTAGAGATCCGGACGGCTCTCAGGCGTGCCGCGCATGAGCTTCCCCACGGCATCCGAAAGCTTGTGCGCGGTGATCAGCGAGGTGAGATCGCTGACGCCATAGAGATCGGCGACGGCCGACACGCGGCTGGAAACGCCTTCCCAACCTCCCTTCCCCTCCAACCCGGCATCATCCGGGACGAGCCCAACCAAGGCGGCAAGGTGTCCGCCCGCAGACCCGCCGGCGACGCCGATGCGGTCGCGATCGATGCCATAGTCGGCGGCATGTGCACGCATAAACCGAACGGCGCATTTACTGTCCTCGAGTTGCGCGGGAAACTCCGCTTCGCCGCTGAGCCGGTAGTCGATGCTTACGGCGACAAATCCATTTTGCGCCAGCAACTTGATTAGCGGGTGCCCGTTCTTCCGGTCGGAGTTGGCCCACCCTCCTCCGTGGATGAAGACAACGGCGGGCCGTGATTTTGAGGAGGGCGCCACAGGAGCCGCGAGATCGAGCAAGAGCGGACGTCCGCCGCCGGTGCCATAAGGGATGGCCTCGACCATGCGGATTTCAACCGGGGCCGAGGGCGACGGCGCGACTTCCACAGAGAAGCCGGCCGTGGCCGCGCTCATAAGCAACACCGAGGCACGTCGAACAACGTTCATGCGGGCACTTTGGGTTTCGACCACGTGAAGACAATTTACTTCGAGCGGGCATCTTGTCCTCACGCCGCCATGAGAGACAATGAGGCTTATTTTGGCCTTCTCCGCTTGCCCGCCATTTCATCCCTCTGTTTTTCTCCAGCCATGCATAAAGGACGACTCGAGGCCTTCAGCGATGGCGTGCTCGCGATTATCATCACCATCATGGTTCTGGAATTGAAGGTGCCGCATGCCGCCACCCTTCACGCCGTCGGAGAACTCCTGCCGGTGTTTCTTAGCTATGTGCTGAGCTTCGTTTACATCGGCATCTACTGGAACAACCACCATCACCTCTTCCAGGCGGTCTCTCACGTGAAGGGCGGCGTGCTGTGGGCCAACCTGCACCTGCTCTTCTGGCTTTCGTTGCTGCCCTTCGTCACCGGCTGGATGGGTGAAAATCATTTCGAGCCGATCCCCGTGGCGTTTTACGGCGCCGTGCTCCTCTTCGCGGCCTTCGCGTATTACCTGCTCGTGCGCAGCCTGCTCGCCTGCCATACCGCCGATTCGACGCTCGCGAAAGCCATCGGCTCGGACTTCAAAGGCAAGGTATCCGTCATCATCTACGCGGCGGGCATCGCCCTCGCCTGCTGGCAGCCTTGGGTTGCGATCACGCTCTACGCCACCGTCGCCGTGATGTGGCTGGTGCCAGACCGCCGCATCGAGAGGGCTGTTATCGTAAAGTAAGCAGCTTCCTCACCGAAGGCCCGCCGGCTGCGCGATCCCGTCATTTGACTCGCCGGTGGTTGCAAGCACGGTGGGAAAGATCCGCTCAACCACCATCACACGATCATGCAACTTGGCCTGGATAGTTTTGTCGCCGTCCGTCCCGATCCCGTCACCGGAATCTCCCCCGCGCCGGTCGAACGTTTCCAACAGCTCCTCGAGGAAATCACCTTGGCCGACCAGAGCGGGTTGGATGCCTTCGGCATCGGCGAGCACCACCGGCATGACTTCCTCGACTCGGCGCCGGCCGTCATTCTCGGCGCCGCAGCGGCGCGCACACAGCGCATCCGGCTCACGAGCGCCGTCACCGTGCTCAGCGCCGACGATCCCGTGCGCGTTTTCCAGGATTTCGCCACACTCGACCTGATCTCAAAGGGGCGGGCGGAGATCGTCGCGGGGCGCGGCTCGTTCGTCGAAGCCTACCCGCTCTTCGGACTGGATCTCGAAGACTACGATTCCCTTTTCACGGAAAAACTCGACCTGCTGCTCAAAATCCGCGCGCAAACCCAGGTGCACTGGTCGGGCCGGCACCGTGCGGCGTTGGACGGCCAGGGCGTTTACCCGCGTCCGTTGCAGGCATCGCTGCCCATCTGGCTGGGCGTGGGCGGAACGCCGGCCTCCTTCGTGCGCGCCGGCGAGCTTGGCCTGCCACTGATGGTGGCGATCATCGGCGGCGAACCGCATCGGTTTCGTCCGTTGATCGACCTCTATCGCAAGGCGTGGATCAAGGCGGGACACGCGCCTGGGCAAGAGCGCGTCGGCCTTCACATGCTCGGCTATGTCGCCGACACGACCCAACAGGCGGCCGACGAGTTTTTCCCGGGTTACGCGCGGGCCTTCACCGAGATCGGACGTGAACGCGGCTGGCCGCCGGTTACGCGCGCGCACTTCGACGCGCTGCGCGGCCCGACCGGGGCGCTGCTGGTCGGCGACCCGCAAACCGTCGCGGCCAAAATCCTCGCGGTCAGCGAAACGCTGGGCGGAGTAGCCCGCGTGAATTTCCAGATGAGTGTAGCCTCGCTCCCGCACGCAAAAATGCTGCGGGCCATCGAGCTGCTGGGCACCCGGGTGCGACCGCTGCTGCAGGCCTCCCACTAGCAGCTGGCACTGGGAACGGACCAGCCATTCGAGCAGTGAATGGTGAAGGACCGTCCCCTACCGTCGTCTACCTTACAAGCTACCGCCAGCAACTGGAACCGGAGAAGCAACCGGCTTAAGCAAGGGCGTCGCGTTCATTTTTTTGACGATTTCCTGAGCGATATAACTGCCCAAGGTGGTCTTGGCTGCATCCGCGACCAAGGGACTGACTTTCTCATCATATTGGGTGAAAACAAGACCGCCTCCGAGCGCGATGATGCCTACTTCAAACCAACTGACCTCCGTCCAAGTGCGATTGTAATCGGCGTGCCGGATATTGAGTTTGATGGGGAGTGAAAAAGTATCGATCGGCGCATTATCGGACACCCGCGCCAGCGTCACCGAAACATCATAATCAACCTTGTAGACGTATCCATTCCAAGCGGGCGTAAATATGAGGAAGCCAGGGAAGTTGATGAAAAAATTGGCACCCGATCCGTCGTATTTGGGGTGGATTGCCACGTTGGCCTGCACATCGGCCTTTCGCGCACCTTCAGGAACATACGGAAAGAGCACTTCAGTGGAACAGTCGCGCAATCCTGCGGCGATGCCATCTCCAAGACGACCGCTGGATGCATCCCCGGACTGCACGACCAACCCAACCGAAGCTGCTTTTTGACTGACCACTCCAACCTGACGGTAGGAATCGATATTTTTAATGGTCAACGCATGCTGACATCCTCCAAGAAAGAATGCCGCGCTGATCGCGCAGACATTAATGGCAAATGATACCAGTTTGTTATGCTTCATGAGATAAAAGGAGCCGCCTCCACCACAAAGGCATACTGTTATATTTTTGGAATAAAGCCAAATAAGAGCATTACGCCGAAGATAAGCAAAACTAGGGCGAATCTTTCGAATCACTAATTTCGAGCTCGTTCCACGGCCAATCGTAATGGGAAAGCCGATATGCGTGTTAGACTCCGCTCTCAACGCACGCTGTTGAGCGTGAAGACCAAAAAATTATCGAGTTCGATCAGACTGTTGAACTGACGCTTTCCCTGGACGAATTTCTTGAGCAGGCCTTCGACCGCCAAAAGCAGGGCTTTATAATACGCCACATGCTGAGGTTTCTTTAGCGGCGCAGTTTCATTCACATCCGCCCAGGTGGCTTTGTTCTCTTTGTAGCCCTTGAGATCGTTCCGGTATTCGGCCAAGGATGCCTCGATGAGATTCTCCGTGTCGCCGCGGCTTAACCGGTCGCGACAGATGAGCAGCAGGGCCGTGGTCGTCCCGCGCACGCGGTCATCGTTCCATTTGATTTTCAATCCCATCGCCCGTTTTCCCGTATTTTAAACACGAGGTCAATTGAACCGTTGGCTTCAGAGCTCCCCATCCTTCCAAAATTCGATGCCTGTTGGCTTGGGACTTCACGGGTTGATCGATCTTCGGACAGAAAAGTCTGCTGCCTCGGCGCTCGACACGTTGCCGCGGCGGCCGCATTCCAGTTGCACACGGTATGAGAATACCCCTCCTCATCGTCGCGCTGACCCTGCTTGTGCTGCCCGTGCTTTCGCGCGCATCCACGGCGGATTTATATCAAAAGGCTGAAAATTTTTATACCTCGGGAAACTACGCGGATGCGGTGCCGGCCTTTCTGGCCGCCGCCGATGCGGCAAAAACCGAAGGTCTCCCAAGCTACCTGTTTTCGGCCTATTACAAAGCGAGCTACGGCGCACACCGGTTGTCGAAAAATTCAGATGCGATGCGCTACGCCAAGGAAGCCCTTGATGTCGCACAGCAAAACCAGGCCGCAAGCTGGTCCAAGCGCAGAGGCAATCTCATCAACGAGATCGAGCTTATCGGACTTATTGAGCGCTCCTGCGCCACGCTGGCCCAAATCGGCGAAGGCTGGCAACAAAACCGCCGGGCGGTTTCCCGTTACCGGGATCTGGCCAAATTAGCTGAGAGCCAACTTCCATTGGCTCCCGCCGAAGTGGTCGATCAGCCGCCCGATGCCCGCAGTCTTGGATGGCGCTTGATCGAGCGTGAAGCGTTTTACTTGCACGAGACCGGTCAGACTTCGCAGGCCAGAACGCTCCTTCGCTCCGCCATCGAGGCCGCCCGGAACGATCTGGAGGCCCGAAGTTCCACCGTGTCCTTTTACCCGTTGAAACTGATCGGCACACTCGCGTTGATCGAGGGTTTCATCGGCTACGAACAGGCATCGCTCGACTTGTCATCCCGAGAACTGGAGCTGGGTAAATCATGGCATAGCCAACGCAGCCGGCTGCGTATCCGCATGAATTATTTGTCGACCCTGGCGGATCTTAACGGCGCCGATGATGCCATCATCAAGGAAGCCGACAGCATCCTCGCCGAAGCCACCACCGCAAGCGTCTCCGATCTCCAGGGACTGAGGCGGATGCACACTGAAATCGCTGTCAAAAATCTCAGCCATGAGAATCGCGTCGCCCAACTCCGTCTGGCCGCCAGTGAGAGCCTGACCGCTGAAGATGGGCGGGAGTTTTTTTTCTCATCGAGAGACCTCCTCTTCGAGCAGGCCGGTCAAAACAAGCCCGGACTGGACGGCCAATTCTATGCGTTTCTTACTCAAACGCGCCGACAGGGCAACCTTCGCGCCGAGCCGCGCATCTACCGCCGCTACGGCGACTGGTTGCAGCTCCAGGGGCGTTACGCCGATGCCATCCTCACCTATCGGCAAGCCTTGCAACTTACCCTGCGCTACGAATGGCATCCTATGGTGCCGCTGCTTTACGCCCATCTTGGCGCAAGCTACCTCGCTGATGGTCAGGTGGCACAGGCCAAGGCCATTTGGGCCGAAATAGACCGCTACATCGCGGACCATCCTGGCATCCCCGCCCAGATGGTCATAAAGGCACGCGCGGTCCAACTGCAGGCGATGCTGCGGGCGGGCCGCAGCGATGAAGCAGCCGCATTTGCCCGCATCTGGTATCTCTACGGCACAAGCAACCACGTCTCCGACTACTGGCTCGCCGCTTTCGATACAGCCGTGCTCAGGGCGTATTCGCCCGCGACCACGCCGGCCGTAAACGAATCCGCCCGGCACGTCTTGCTGCATCCCTCGGCCATTACGACCGTCGCCCTTTCGGGACAAAAAGCCTCAACCGTAATCTACCTCCTCAACCCGGGCGCAAAGCCAGCAGGCGGCATCCTGACCCTCGACGGTCCCGGATTAAAAGTGCTCAACGGAAGCAAGGAAAAACTCGAAGTTTCGTTCTCGGCTGGCTCAACGGATACTCCCGCCGCCATTCCCCTGACCCTCGCCGGCGGCGATTTTATAAAAATCCAATTACTCGTGCAGCCGGCCGGCTCGTCTGATGCAAAAGATATCGCGACGATCCAGCTCACTTGGACGGACGACGCCGGAGGAAAATCCAGCATGTCCCTCTGGCACTACGGATGGGATGAAGCCCCTCGCGTTGCCGCCGTCTTGGAAGCAACCCAAGTGGGACTCAATCCCTTCATCGGCCTTCCGGTCCAGCACAGCATCCACGTTCCTGATTCAACTGCCGGCCCGGTTTCCTTCCGCATCCGCGCCAACGGCTCGTTGCGCATCGAATATCTCGATGCAGACACCGGAAAGCTGCTCGCCGTCGACAACAATGGAAACGGCGACTTCACCGAAAGCGGAGACTTCTGGACGCCGTCCGCAGCCGGTGACGCCACCCCCGCCGCGCCTGCGGTCATGGCAGACAAACAGACATCCACCGCTAAAATCGAGGTGTGGTATTTCCCGAACGAGGACACCACAAACGCTCGCGAGATAGAACTGAGCGTCGAACTCTACATCGACTCGAAGTGGCAGCAACAAGCCATTGATCGACTGACCTTCGGCAAATAATCGGCGCCCCAAATAAGTCGTCCAGAGCTTCGGATCACACCAAGGTTATATCCGGCGGCACACCAAGGCCACTTCATGCACACCGGCGGTATCCATCAGGCCGGGAACGAACTTCAGCTTCTTCTGAAAAAACATACCCAGCGGCATGAAAACGCGGTTATACCAGCGTAGCGCCTGCCGTCGGCGGCGGTTGAGCATCCATACACCGAAATCCAGCAACCTGACGTTATTGGGCTGCATGCCGAACACCGCGCTCTGCTCGATCACAAATCCGTGATCGGCAAGCAGCGCGCTCAGTTCGGCGGGATCGTAGCGCCGGGCATGCCCCACGCAGGCGTCGAAGCTCGTCCAGTGCGCCGCGTGCAAAGGCACCGAACATAACAACACCCCGCCCCGTTTGATCACCCGCGCAAGTTCGCCAAAAACCAACCGGTCATCCTCGACGTGTTCGATCACATCAAACGCCGCCACCAGATCAAACCGCCCGTCGCCAAACGGCAATGCGGTGATCTCGCCCTCCACCGCGCAACCTCCACGCGAGTTTAATTCAAACACGGCCGCCGCGCTGAGATCGATGAACTGGGTGCCGGCCAGCGGCAATCGCGGGCGCAGACCTGGGCCGATCTCAAGACGCGCCTCCGACATAGGCAGCAAGTCGGCGACCAACGCCCATGTGTTGAAGCGTTCAGGCCGCTCGACATAGGTCGCGGCCCAGAGCGCATCATAAAAATCCCGATTGATCGTCGTGAGATCACTAACAGAGACATCAGGATATTGAAGTGCCAAGGGAGCAGATTGTGACGAGCCCATCAGTTCAGCCCAGCGATCATTTTTTCCGGAATCCACCCATTAAATAGACGATCAATACGATCAGCAAAATCAGGCCAAGGCCACCGCCACCAACGGCCGGACCGCCAACATAGAAGCCACCGCCACCGAACAGAAGAAGAAGCACAATGATCAGCAAAAGAATATTCATCACGACAGCTTAACCGACCTCTCCGCGGGAGAATATGGGGCACTTCCCTACCATTCTTTAATAATTCCATGAAAACCCTCGGTTGGCCCGCCGCAGCCAGCGAGACGGGTTTTACCCCATGGAGAATCAAGGTGATAAGCGCCATGATCACCTCCCGACGGCAATGATCAGCAACCCATCCAAACAAAAAAATTCATGTCCAAAAAAAGCAGAGGCGGCCGAATGACCGCAGCCAAGAAACGAGCCGAAAAATCACCCGGCGGCAAAGGGCCGATCGCAAAGCGCCCGGCCGGGCTCAAGATCATGAAAACCTGACAGCCTAGGCCAGTGCCTGTTTTCCAAAGGCCGTCGCTTGACGGCCTTTTTTGCGTCCGCCTTTGGACCCGGAGCCATCACCTGAAATCAGTCGCCGTCATTTTTATCGCGGTTTCCACATAGGCATGCGGCGATGGACGTAGACCATGTTCTCCCCCGCCCTCGAAAAACAACGCCGCCAGCTTTACTCGCAAACCTTGCGACACATGGAGCAACGCCTGCAGTCGGCCACCGAGCCTGCCGCGATGATCACAGCGCTGCGCTGGGGGATGCAGCAACTCGACCGGACCTGCGAGGAAACGCCCGCCAAGGTGCTGGCAACCGTCGCCTGCCGGGCGGGCTGCAGCCATTGCTGCCACGGCCCCGTGGATGTGCAGGCGCATGAGGTTTTTTTTGCGGCCGAGCATATTCAGCTGAACTTCGCACCTGATGAACTGGCCGGGGTGATCGAGCGCACCGCCGCCCAGCGCGCTCGCGTCGCGGGTCTCCGCAGCGACGAGCGCGATCGCGTAAGGCAGCCGTGCGCACTCCTCCGCGACGACGGCCAATGCTCAATTTACGAAGGCCGCCCGGAAGCCTGCCGCGTGCATCACACGAGCGACGCGACGGCGTGCGCGGCCCATGCCGCCGATCCGGATATTGAACTGGACTCAGTTTACATTCCGACGCTGCGGGCGCGCATGTTTGCGGTGATGCTGGGAATGGATGAAGCGATCGAGACCGCCGGCTTCGATGATCGGTCCTACGATTTGGGCTCGGCCTTGCACGAGGCTCTGACGAACAGCCTCTGCCGAGTCTTATGGATGCGCCGCAAACCCGCATTCTCCGATTCGTGCCTCTCCGGACTGCCCTCGCAAGAAGGCTAAAAGGCCGAAGAGTCGGACCTCAACCTGTTCGATTTCCGCTTCAAGCTTGGTAATGCCTCGGCAATACCACTCTGAATGTCGTGCCTGTCGCCGGCGAACTTGCCATCTCGATGCTCGCATCGAGCAATTCGCACAGGCGCTTCACGATCGAAAGGCCGATCCCTTCGCCGGGCTGTTGATGCGAGGACCGCATTGCGCTCGAGTCTCCGGAAAGCGGAGCCAGCACATGGGAGCGCTCCCCTTGGAGCGCGGCGTCTTTCACGTCCGATTCCCTCGCGCTCGCCGTGGCTTCCTTGAGTCCGACAACCATTGGCGCACCGGGACCGGCCAGCAAACCGGGCCCGGTATCCTTGATCATCAACCACCAACTCTCGTCCTCCACCCCGCAGCTCAAGGTGACCCCGCCGTGCTCGGTATATTTCAGGGCATTGAGCAGCAGGTTTTGCAGCAACCGCCTCACCTTGGATGAATCACCATCCACAAAAAGTTCGCTTGGACCTTCGACATCCAGAAACAGACTGCGCTCGACCGCACCCGGCCGATGCGCATCGCCCAGACCGGCGACCAGTGCGGCTGCGTCGAACGCACTGATTTCACGGATTTCGCGGCCGGCTTCCAACCGCGCCAGCTCCGTCAGCTCGACGAGCATCCCGGTCACCGATTGCACGCCCTGGTGCAGAAGCTTGGCGAACTCGGCACGGGCTGATTCGTCAATGTCGGCCTCCCCCAAAAGCTTTGCCGCCACCGTGACCCCGAAGACGTTGCCATTGAGATCGTGCACGACTTCGCGAATAAGGGTGGCTCGCCGGCGCTCGATTTCGTTGATGTCGGCCAAGGCCCGTTCGAGGTCGCTCATCCGCCCCTTGGCCTCCGCCTGCTGCATGCGCTCGAATTGAGCGCAGCTTTCACCGATCGCCTCGTTGACAAGGCCTATCATCTGGCGGTTCGCCTCGATGACCGTCGCGCGTTCGATCTCGGGGCACGTCGCGGCGAACGCATCCAATTCATCGACCAAGCAGAGCTGCAGATATCCCCATTCATGCATGAGCTCGGGCAACCGGTATCCCTGCTGCCAGCGATGAAGTCCGTGCTTCACCTCCTCCTGTTTTGTCGTGATGTCAGCGGCTCTCGCAGCGAGGCCACCCGGACGAGCGCGAAGCTTGCTTTCGAACGCGTCGAGCACCTGCGGGATGTGATCGTTGAGCTGACCACGGCTGAGCGCATGGGCGGTCGTCTGCCGGGGATCGGAACCGATCATCGTCCGCCAAGCCTGCAGGATTGCCTTCCGCCGGGTCGCCAGATGATCGGCCAGGAGTTTTAACTGATCATTCATGGTCAAAGACATTGGAGGCACTAGGCGTCACGCCATCTGAACTGGCAAGGGATAAGAGCCCGGCTCCCACTGGCCATCGTGCAAAAATACGAGGCGAAAACATACCCGGTCCGCTCATAAACAGTGGAACAAAACCGCCATGCTCCGGACTATTTGGAGCTTTCACATTCTGACGTTCGCGCGTATCAATACCGGCAACAAAACCCCGCCGGTCCAGATGACAAAATCATCGAACTTTCAGGAAAGACCGATGACTGACAAATAGTCTACAGGCACGCGAATCGAACCCGCGTTCGCCCTTCGTCTTAGTTCGCAGAAAACCCCGTCCGCCAACCCCGCCCATGAATACCCCGCTATCCCATATCCTTTCACAGAAAGGTTCGTCAGTGACCACCGTCGCCCCTACCGCAACCGTCAGCGAAGCCGTGCGCATCATGAACCAGCTCCACATTGGCGCGGTGCTGATCACGGACGCCAAGCTCAACCTGCTCGGCATCTTCACCGAGCGTGATGTGCTCAGCCGCATCGTCGGACAGGGTGCGGACCCCAAGACCACGCCCGTGCAAGCCGTGATGACCACGAAGCTCGTCACCACGAACCGCGACACCACGGTTGACGAGGCCATGACGCTGTTCATGGACCGCCGCATCCGCCACCTGCCTGTTCTCGATAACGGTGATATCGCCGGCATCATTTCAATCGGTGATATCAACCGCTGCCTGCTTGAGGAAAACCTGCAGGAAGCCCGCCACCTCCGCGATTACATCCACGGCGGTGTGGCGAGTGCCGTCTGACACCTCGCGTCAGACGGTCTGGCCGAACAAAGGACAACGAGATCCGCGTCTACTTCACCATCTCATCCAGCACCGGCTTCATGGCCGCATCCCAGACCACGTAACCGGGCTGGGCCAGGTGAACCTGATCGGACCTGTATAAGTTCGCGATAATCTTGCCGTCGGCTCCTTGAAACTTTCCGGCCAGATCGACAAAGCGCACGGAAGAGGACTGGAATTTAGCAATCATCCCGTTGATCTGTTTTGCGCGGATGCTCTGCCCTTCGTTACCCAGTGGCAGGATGCCGAAAAGAAGAACCTTGGACTTGGGGCACTTCGCATGGATCTGCTTGAGAACCTCGCCGATACCCTTCGCGATTTCCTCGTCCGAACCGGTGCCTGTGAAAATATTGTTCACGCCGATCATCAACACGACGACCTTTGGCTGAATGCCGTCGAGAGCCTGGTTTTCGATACGCCACAAGGTCTGCCGCGTGGTGTCGCCGCCGATCCCGACGTTGAGAGCCTTCAAAGGCTGGTAATGCTGCGCCCAGATTTCCTTTCCGTCGCCGGCCCAACCCTTGGTGATGGAATCGCCCAAAAACAGCACGTCCACGCCTCCTTTCTTGGATTGGCTGACAAAGCCCCAATGAGTCTGCTGCCAAGCGGCCGGCGGAGCCTTTGGCCAGAAACCCCACGCCGGTTCCCACGGCTTGCCTTGCGGCGCCTGGGCGAGGGTCTTGGGGTCAAACCCGCCGGTGGGCTGGGCTTGAGCAGTAATCGAAGCCGATAGCACAAAGGCCAGCAGGCACAGGCAGGAGCAGAGGGTTTTGATTTTCGGGGTCATAATTGTTTACCGTCGGGGTCGCGCGAATTCATCCCGACGGGATGCGCGGTTGATTTAAAGCAGGGGATATCTCTCCGAAATCATCGCCAGCTTGGCCGGCGGGCAACGCCAACATCCGCCCTTGGTGCGTTCTTTATCGGAATGTTTGAACATTGCGCCACTGGACGGCGCCCGTTGAGCAAGGCGGCGGGATGGGATCGCTGGAGCCGGTTTCCCGCTGGAAGCGAGGAAGCGTCACAGGCAGAATGCGACTCATTACCTTCTTTCCCTCCATGCGTCGCTTACCCTCCAAAAGCCTGATCGTTTTCCTGTTTCTCCCAGTCGCGCATACCATATCGCTGCACGCGGCCGAGCCTGCCCCGGCGGTCGCCCCTGCAAAAATTGATCTCCCCGCGATCGGCGAGGAAGTGCCGCTCTCCCGGATCAAGGAAATCTGCGCGTTTTACGGGCTGCATGAACTCTGGAGGAAAATCGAACGCGATCCCCCGCCCCGTCCGTTCAAGAGCGACGGCTGCACCGGCTGGGTCAACGAATGGAAAGGCGTGAGCATTTATCCCGCCGGATTTCTCCACGACCTGAAATACTGGGCTGGTTATCCGGGTGAGGATGTCGAGCGACTCGTCGCCGATGCCGAACTCATGATCGACGTGGCCCGGCTGCTTCACTCCACCACGATGGCCGAGACGATGTTTCACGGCGTGCGTCTGGGCGGCGCCGAGACTCTCAACGCCCCATTCTCGTGGGGCTTTGGCCGCAAGGTCGAACCCCCGACTCCACGCACGCCGGAGACCGCGGCAAACGCCCGGCAGCCTGCTCCCTAACGCCCCCGCTTAACTCCGCTCAGAGAGCACCGTCTTCAGCATCCTCAGCATGGCCTCCGCCGAGTAAGGCTTGGCGAAGAAATGCTTCACGCCCAAACAAGACGACCGGAGCTTCGCTTCGCTCTGAGCAATAAAAGTGATAAAACTCTCCTGGCCCTTCGGATTGCACCGCACGTTTCAAGACCTAGAAACCAGCGTTGCACCCCGCCCGCCGCTTGCTCACAACCGTTTGCACATGGCCCTGCCCTCCGAGATCGCCGCCCTTATCGAAACCTTCGCCGCCAACGAGGCCGACTACACCGCCCCCGAGTTCAAAGAGGCTCAGGTTCGCCAGCAGTTCATCGATCCGTTCTTTGCCGCCCTCGGCTGAGATGTCGCCAACACCGCCGGTTACGCCGAGGCCTACAAGGAGGTCATGCATGAGGACGCCCTCAAGATCGGTGGCGAAACCAAGGCCCCCGACTACTCCTTCCGCATCGGCGATCACCGCCACCGACCGCCAGATCGACGCCCTCGTCTATCAACTCTACGCCCTCACCCCCGAAGAAATTGCATTGGTCGAAGAAAACGACGCCACGGCCAACCCGACCAATTAATCATGTCATTGGTCGATCAACTTTCAGAGGCTCTAGACAAAAAAGATACCGAGCGCCCGGTGTCCGCGTGGCTTAAGAAGAACCCTCTGATATTGTCTCACGCTACTGGCGGCCTAGCATTCCCAAACAAGGTTATCGCCGAGTTTAATTTCGGGACTGATTACAGGGCGGATTTTCTTACCTTAGGGCGTGTTCACTAATTTAGCCTGTACGAAGCAAGTGTGATATGCTCCAAGATGGGGATGGAGCAAAAAAGCGTGCGTAAAAAGATCGGCGACAAAGCATGGGAGCAACTGGAGCCGGCGTTGAAG
>Ga0123337_10002282_pt1 | contig 22140 bp, 19 predicted proteins | sample frozenSSSSmetaG_FD_89792 | JGI IMG/M metagenome (GOLD analysis project Ga0123337, IMG submission 89792) | Glacier valley bacterial and archeal communities from Borup Fiord, Nunavut, Canada, to study Microbial Dark Matter (Phase II) -... | ecosystem: Environmental > Aquatic > Freshwater > Ice >...
ATTTGATCTATACAAATTTTAAAGATTAACTGAATGGGAGCCATGGTAATAAAATCGGATGAGAAAAGCCTGAAATTGATTATAGAAATAGCCAAACGGTTGGGTGGAGAAGTATCAAAATTAGACAATTAACAACTGGAGGAATTTACGTTTGGAGAAATGATGAAAGAAGCAAAAACTGGCAAAACAGTCAGCCGTGAAACCATCATTCGCAAATTAAAGTGATAATCAATTTCTGCCTTTCATGTAGCAAGAGTCTAAATATCCTAAACCATCAACTATATCAACCATGCTTACCAGAAGAAACCTTTTTAAAACCGCCGGACTGGCATCAGCGGCAGCACTTTTGCCACAGGCTGCCTTTTCTAAATCAGCCCAAAAAGATTCAACCTTTCGTTTTAGCCTTAATACCAGCACGATCAGCGGACAAAATCCGGGGCTGCTGAAATACATTGATATTGCATCAGAAGCTGGGTATGATGGTATCGAACTATGGATAAAAGATGTGAAGCAGTACCTGGAATCAGGAAATTCAACACAATCACTAAAAAAGTATATTTCCGATCGTGGTTTGAAAGTTGAGAATGCCATAGGTTTTGCTCCCTGGTTGGCTGGGAAACAAGGATTTGAACAAATGAAATTGGAAATGGAAATGATGGTTCAAATTGGTTGTACCCGCATTGCAGCTCCTGCAGCGGGCATTCCTTATGATCAGCCATTCGATCTCACTGAAGCAGGGTATAAATACAAAGAACTGATTGAACTGGGTCGCCAGACTGGGGTGATGCCCATTTTAGAATTCTGGGGAGGCTCAAAAGGACTTTATCACATGGGGCAGGCCATGATGGTTGCTGCCATTGCCAACGATCCGGATGTGAAGATCCTGGCTGATGTGTATCATCTGTTTAGGGGAAACTCAGGATTCGATTCACTAAAAATGCTAAGTGGAAATGTGATCGAAGTATTTCATATAAACGATTATGTAGCCTCCATTCCACGTGAGCAGCAAAAGGACAGCGACCGCGTATATCCGGGTGATGGAGCTGCCCCGATGAAACAAATACTGACCGATTTGAAAAATATGGGAGGCTCCAAAGTACTCTCACTCGAATTGTTTAACGAAACTTACTGGAAGCAAGATCCTTTGCTGGTTGCCCGAACCGGATTGAAAAAAATGAAAGAGTTGGTCAGTGAGATTGATTAAATAATCTTGAGAAGTCGGTTTTTGACCCCAGCAGCAAATGATTAATTAGTTTCATGACATACTCCCAAATGGTATTTTCTGAATGTGAACATTGTTCTGATTAATTTTCTGAATAAAATCCTCTCTTTTCTTTCATTTAGTTTTGATTTATTCCTAACTTTAAATGTTGTTAAATTTTATTCAGTAAATCAATTTGGTTTCCTGCCGCCCTGCCCATCTGATGAGGAAGAATTACAAGTGGGAAACATTTTTCAACATCAGCATTTTAGCATAAAGTACATTGGATTAAAAACCCAATTTACTTTGGTATAACAATATAAAATAATTGTTTTACATTAAAAAACTAACAAAAAATGAGCAAACTTCTAAGAGCACTCGCAGCCGGTTGGGGCGCAAAAAAATTAGGTGGTGGATGCCTTACTACCATCATTATCTTCGCGATTTTATGGTGGTTACTGGGGCATTTTGGCATCTTTAAATAGATTCGCATATAAGCTTTTTTTTTTGTCTGAGAAACCACAGCTGGATGAGTTCAGTTCAAATTACGGAGCATGTTCGTGGTATGATTACTCTTGGCTGTTGTCGGATCAGTGGAATGCAGGTGGATTGAAAATGTTCACTTAAAAAATAAGGAACATGAAGGTTTGTAAATATTTCTGTATATATTTGTATGTATTATCAATTTTTATAGCCATGACGCAGGAATTATTAAAAAGAATTACCATTGATCCGGATATATGTCATGGAAAGCCAACTATTCGTGGACTTCGTTATCCGGTGGATAATATGCTCGAATTAATGGCATCTGGAATGACCATGGAAGATTTATTGGCAGATTATCCTGATCTTGAGAAAGAGGATTTCCTTGCATGTATTAATCATGCTGCTAAATTGACTCAAATAAAAAGTATTTATAGACTTGCATCATGAAGTTTATTATTGATGCACAATTACCAATTTCCTTATCTAATCTTTTGAAATCGAGAGGGCAGGATTAAATACAGTCTCTTGAACTACCCGATAAAAATAAAACTAAAGACAATTACATAACAAATATTTCAATTGAAGAAAACCGGATTGTAGCAACAAAGGACAATGACTTTTTAGAATCTTTTTTGATTCTTGATCAGCCTAAAAAACTAATACTTGTTAGAACGGGAAATGTTGGAAATATTGAGTTGAATGCCTTATTTGACAAGCATCTTGAAAGAATATTAAGTTTAATGGAGGAAAATTCTCTCATTGGAATTACCAAAACCGAAATTGTCATTCATGTTTAAATGTACCAAGACTTTTATAATATATAACAACTATTCAATACTTTGTGTCATGAGGCCCCAGGAGCGTATTGGTAATTTAGTGGCATTTTTAATTTAATTGACTTTTAAGTGCTGACTCAAATAATTAATCAACCAGGCAAAATATTTATTCAATGTCAATTATGAAAATCATAAAGAATCTGCTCATCATCATAATGCTTTTAACTACGATCGTTTCAAAAAGTCAGACACCGGCATCTGACCAAAAGCCCATACGACTGGCCATCGTAGGGATGACACATGGTCACATTGACTTTATTCTAGGTAGAAAAGATAAGACGGACTTTCAATTGGTGGGCATTTATGAACCCAATACTGAATTGGCTCAACGTCTGGCTAAGAAATACGGATTCGATTCTAAGTTGGTTTATAATAACTTGGAAAACATGTTGGATAAAGTGAAGCCGGAAGCTGCGGTTGTATTTGGGTCCATATTTGAACACATGGCCGCTGTTGAAGCATGTGCCCCTCGCGGAATTCATGTAATGGTTGAAAAGCCGCTGGCTACCAACGTGGAACATGCTCAACGGATGGTAGGGCTTGCGGAAAAATACCATATCCATTTATTGACTGATTACGAAACTTCCTGGTATCCAACGACCGCTAAATCGTTTCAGTTGGTGAATGACAGTAATTTTATTGGTAAAATTATAAAAGTAGTAATTCACGATGGCCATCAGGGGCCGGTAGAAATCGGTTGTGAAAAGGAATTCCTGGAGTGGCTGACTGACCCAATTCAAAATGGTGGGGGCGCCCTGATTGACTTTGGATGTTATGGCGCTAACCTGATGACCTATTTAATGAAGGGTGAAGCACCCCTCTCGGTGACAGCCGTTACCCAACATTTCAAACCAACTATTTACCCCAAAGTAGACGATGAGGCAACCATTATTGTATCTTATCCCAAAGCCCAGTGTATTATTCAGGCATCGTGGAACTGGCCCTTTGGCCGGAAGGACATGGAAATATATGGAAATTCAGGTTCCATCGTTGCCCTTGACAGAAACAATATGCGCCTGAGAAGTGAAACCATGAAGGTGGAACAACTGAAACAAGTTACCTCAAACGATATCGCCATCAATGAAGATCCATTCTCCTATTTTGCAAACGTGCTAAGGGGGAAAGTTAAAATGACCAAATATGATCCTTATTCTCTTAGCAATAATGCGATTGTTGTTCAGATCCTTGATGCAGCCAGAGAATCAGCCAAAAGCGGGAGAACCATTTACCTTAAAAAATAAGGATAAAATCATTCTGAAAAGTCATTGGAATTAATAGAATCACCAAGACATCCCGAGGTCATATACCACAAATCATTGCATCTGGCACTTATAATTCTAATATGAACCATTTCATGGTCAATTAGTAAATGTGAAATCTATGAGTTTATGGTTTTATATTTTCATAATTACACTCTTTCAATTCATTATGGTGTAGCTATCAAGCTATAACCCGAGGACTCATGGCCTGATGTTTGGTAAATTAAATGTATGATCGCTCTTGTAAAATTCATGCTTTGTTAATTACTGAAATTAATACAATGCTTTTAACATTGCAAGGTCAGTTTCATTTATTCGGAAACCTGCCGGAATTGTAAACACTGATAAAGTCACGTTCTGTTTTACCCCAATTCATTGGCCCGCCACTCTTTAAAAATGATTAATCATCCTATTTATTTCCTAATTCTTAACCCACGGAATAGGTTTTGCTACTGCCATGCATTTGGCTTTAGTAAGGTTACTATAACATATCTGTAAGGTTACTGTAATGCTAAATACAGTAACCTTACAGATGTAATACAGTAACCTTACTAAAGCCAAATGCATGGTATAGGTTCACATGTTTTCCAATTTCGGGGAAAAGGCTGTAAAAGGCATTTTAGGGGGATAAATGAAAGTGGAAATGCTGAAAATAAAGGCATTGGACCAAGGCTTTCCAATAAGAGGACAAAATAACTGATGTTCAATTGAAGGTTCATAACAATCAACCTTCCTGAGAAAATTCAATAAAAACCGCACAACTGTGCGGTTTTTTTATGCTTTAAATGGAACATTTTCCTGGCTTAATTTTTCAATGAATTTAATTTAGAATTTTATTGCATGTTTAAATAGTAGATATTGAGCATTTTATGTATTAATGCTAATAATTAAATTTTCGTTTTTCTGATCATTGGTACTCCCTTTGCATTTTACACCGCTAACATTAAAACAATTTATTCTTCAAGCCATGTTTGTCCAAATCAGCATTGAAAAGAAGAATATAAAAATAGTGGATGAATTGATGAAAGAGTATTAATGTTCATAATAATTATTGATTTTTAGATCAGTAATTGAATGAATAAATATGGTGAAGTTGAACAAAAGTGAAAGAAAAATTTATTCAAAAATTATTATCTAAAAACGCAACAATGAAGTATTATTTCAATAAATTTGTGAAAAGAACATTCCTATTTATTATGGCTGTTTTTTTTTCCATGATAGGTTTTACTGCAACCTATTATGTAAGTAATGCAGGTAGCGATTCAAACAATGGACAATCCGAAAGCAGCCCCTGGCAGACTTTGAGCAAGGTAAATGCAGCCTCTTTGACAGCAGGTGATGCAGTATTATTTAAATGCGGAAACTCTTGGTACGGTCAATTAATTCCTAAAAGTGGAAGTTCATCAGCGAGAATTACTTATGGTGCTTATGGTACTGGCAACAAACCACTTATCCATGCCTCACTTACTAAAATGAGCGCCAGCGATTGGGAAAACCAAGGATCTAACATTTGGAGAAGTGCCTCAACGCATGCATCAGAAATTGGAAATGTCCTTTTCAATAACTCTATTTGTGGGGTTCGAAAATATTCAGATGGAACTTTGACTACTCAGGGTCATTATTATTACAATACCTCAACAGATTATATTAAAATATACTCGACAAGTAATCCCGCCACCTACTATTCAGATGTAAAGTTATTATCAGCTGTTATATTGGTGTCACTTAACAATAAATCAAACGTAAACATTAAAGATTTAAATTTAAGTTATACAAGTGGTTATTCAGTGGTAGGAAATACCGTTACGGGATTGAATTTAAGTAACCTGACAATGATTTGGATTGGTGGACAAACCCATGCCGGTGAGGTAAGGAAAGGAAATGCAGTGGAATTTTGGAACAATTGTCAAAATGCGGTAGTCGAAAATTGCACCGTTGGTGAAGTGTTTGATGCCGGCCTCTCTAATCAGGGTGATGATGCCAATCAATCAAACATTACCTATAGAAAAAATGTTATTTACAATTGTGAGTACTCGTATGAATATTTTTTGGATGGCGGGACAACTGCAAATATTATTTTTGAAAACAATACGTGCGTTGACGCCGGCCTTGGATGGGGTCATAAACAAAGGACAGGGCCAACTGGAAGGCATATTAGAATTGCTGGTACACCTCCAAATACAACTAATTTTGTAGTAAGGAACAATATATTTTCGGATGCCATTGATGTGCTGAACTATACCCGTGATATTGAAGGCCTGGAAAGTAAATTTACATTTAATTACAATGCATACTATCAGACTTTAGGCAGCAACCTTGCTCAAATTAAAATGGTTCCTTATGCCACTTTTGCGGCCTATAAATCAGCCACTGGCTGGGAAGCTAATTCCATTAACACGAATCCATTATTTGTTGATGCTGCAAATCATGATTATAGATTAGCTGCTAATTCCCCCTGTATTGATGCCGGTGATCCATCAACTGCAAAAGATGCAAACGGGTCACGTTCAGATATTGGCGCAATAGAAAGTGGAGGCTCACCTGCTTCAGAAACCTCTACCCCGATTGTTTCTGCCTTTACTATTCCATCATCTTCAGCCTCACTGACAGTCCCTCTGTCAACTTTTACAGCAACTGACAATATTGGAGTTACAGGCTATCTTGTGAATGAAACAGCTGCAAAACCTTCTCTTACAAATTCAAGATGGACTGAAAGTGCACCCACTTCCTATCTTGCTTTAAGTACAGGAACAAAAACTCTTTATGCATGGGCTAAAAATGCAGCCGGGAAAGTGTCAGCATCTGTAACTGATGGGGTGACAATTACCATTGATGGATCTCGGTTAACGACAGGAATTGAGGAGGATGTGAATGGATCAGTTAAAATCGATATTTTTCCAAATCCATGTATTGATAATGTTACGGTACGTTTTTCTGAAATCCCTGAGGCCGGTAGTTATATTGAAATAATAGATATCGCGGGCCGAAAAGTGGCCTCTCGTGAAATATCAAATGCCAGCGAAAATATTTCTCTCAGCGATCAATCTACAGGATTATATATGGTGAAAACCAGGATAGGCTCCAAGGAAGTGATAACTAAACTGATCATTAATAAATAGATTTGATGCAATCAAGATCCCCGGCGATGTATATACATATATATCCCGGGGATTTTTGCGTATATACAAATGTGTCATATTTTGAGTTCCTATTGATATCAGAGTGAATTCTAAAATAATCCATTTCCATTTCTGATAATGCGCCGAAGGTTTAAATGTATATGCTAATCGAGTTTGAAATCAATGAGTGACAAAACTGTCCTGAGGATTTTCCACCATAATATACTACTTTTGTCATCTGATAATTTTGGTTATGGAGAATAGCACACGTATAGTGAAACCTGGGATCAATGGTCATTTTGTAGGTGAAAAGGGAGAAATCCTGCTTCCACCAACGGGCTGGTCATTTTTGCCATCGGGTGATGCCGGGGTAACTCGAAAAGTTACTTCGCAAGGGCAGTTCTGGAGGGTAGAGGTAAAAAAGGGGCGAAGAACGATCTCCCTTGGAATATGGGCTCTGCAAGCCACTATCGCTAAGGCACAGGCTGATGTGCAGGCGGCTCGTTTGACCGATGAATATAAAAAGAAAAGAGTGTATGACCTTAACCGGCGTGAAAAGAAACAAGAGCAGTATGATGCTGAATTCTGCCAGGCAGTAGAGGATTATCTTAATTTCCACGACAGTTACAAAGACATAGAGATAAAACTTGCCAAGGCGGTTACCATCCATGCCATCCCAGTTGGTAGCGGAACTGTTGCACGTACACAAATGATTCCCATTGACGAGAGAGCTGCCCATGCAGTTATTGCATGGATGCGGCATCAGACAACGGCCTACGACCACTTGAAAATTGCACGTGTCAAAGGCGAACGGCGATCCGTAAGAAGGGAGCTTGCTCAACAGTCTGTTGATTTACTGGCTAATTACCGCCAGGGCAGAGTAATCAAAGCTGATTGTCCGTTGCAAAAAGCGGTAAGTAAAATAGGACCCTTTTAACTTTATTGATTTTGATAAAATACAGGCTATCAATAATCTTTGTGCCTAAAAAAACTAAACATAGCAAATTATGAGAACCAAACTGTACCAGAAAGTGTGTTTGATCACTTTTTTAATTGTTAATCTATTCGTCACCCCTATTGCTGTTGCCCAAAAGTTTACCATCCCCGTATTGCCTGATACGCAGTGCGAAGTAAACACTCAGCCTCAAATGTTCATGAGCCAGATGCAATGGATTGCAGATAAGAAAGATTCGTTGAATGCCCCCATTGTATTGCATGTTGGAGACATTGTAGATTTTGACAATATTGATCATTACGTAAAGGCCAGTAAGGGGTTTAAAATACTCGACAATGCTAAAATTCATTACGCCTTGTGCATAGGAAACCATGATACTGAAGCGGTAGGCGAATTCAGTGGCAGTGCAGCCCCCGGTAATGTGAACCTGAATTTACGCAAAACCAATAAGTTCAACACTTATTTTCCCGTGAGCAGGTTGACAGCTCAAGGTGGGCGGTATGAAGAAGGTAAAAGTGACAATGCTTATTATACTTTCAAAGCTGGCAAACTCGATTGGCTGGTTGTGTCGCTGGAGTTTTGCGCAAGAAAAGGCCCGGTTGATTGGGCCGCTCAGGTAGTTGCCGGGCACCCCCACCACAATGTGATTATTTTGACCCATTATCATCTGAACCCAAGTGGTGACATCAGTGAACGAAATGCTGGCTACGGTGACTTAAGTCCCTATCAGATCAATGATATGCTGATCCGAAAATATCCAAACATCCTTCTTGTCCTGAGCGGGCATGTGGGAAACTCAAGCTGGAGAAACGACCGGGGCGACAATGGTAACCGGATCTATCAAATTCTTCAGGACTATCAGGGCGAAAATTTCGGCGATGGATTTATCAGGCTATTAGAGATTAATCCTGAAAATAAAACAATTTCCGGTAAAATGTATTCTCCCTATACCAAAACAGAAAAGCAGGACGGTTCTCAAATTCGCTTTAGCAGTGTTAATTTTATTCAACCTAAAATAGCAAATTAAAACCACGGACAAATTCATTCTCTCATTGATTATTTTGTGTCAATGGTCTGATTGCCAAACAAAAAAATAATAGATATATCGGAATTGTGTTGATGACAAACAGCGGGCTAAGATGATGCTCAAAAGAAAAAGCCACTGAATATCAGTGACTTTTGTAGTCCCACCGAGAATCGAACTCGGATCTATGGTTTAGGAAACCACTATTCTATCCGTTGAACTATGGAACCATTTAGTCTATTGTCTAATATCTTCAATCTTCAATCGTTAATCTTCAATCGTTGATCGTTAATCAATTTTCCGGCCTCTTATTTAAAAGATGCTGCAAAAATATGCAAATATGCCGTTTATGCAATGGGAAGATCATATTTTTCCGTCAACATATATTTCAGGTAACTGGCCGAATTTTAATATTATATAAATTCTTCATCCCTGTTGAGGAACAATCATGCTTGGAAACATTATAAATTAGTAAATTTGCAGCGCTTTTTAATTGGTTGTCATACCCATTAAATTTACTTTTGTCACACGAAATAAATTGAATCAATAATTAAAATAAAAATCTGTTATTCTATGAGCAATTTACTGACTACCTCTATTGGAAAGAAACTCCTGATGAGTGTTTCGGGCTTGTTCCTGATTTTGTTCCTCTTTGTGCATCTAACCCTGAATTCATTCTTGCTGCTCGACGGCGTGATGGGATTTGAGGAAGGCCAGTTTTTCAATGCAGGATCACATTTCATGGCAACTAACCCCTTTATTAAAATCATTGAGCCCATTTTGGCTTTGGGATTTATGGTACACATTTTGTACTCATTGATCCTGACATTTCAGAACAGGAAGGCCCGTGGCCCGCAACGATATGCTTCGGGTAATAAAACAACGGGGGTTGAATGGGCATCACAGAATATGCTGGTCTTGGGTATTGCTATTTTAGCGTTCCTAATCGTGCACATGATTGACTTTTTCCTGAGAATGAGAGGTTACATAGCATGGGTACCTGCAGAAGTGGAATTTCCTTTCTTTGGAACAATGGCCAAAGGTGAAGATGCTTATTCTCTTGTTAATTCCACGTTTCAGATACTGCCAACAGTCATCCTCTATGTCATTGGATCGGTTGCCCTTGCTTTCCATCTCTCACACGGGTTCTGGTCTTCATTCCAAACCATTGGATTGAACAATCCAAAATGGATGCCACGCCTGAAATGGATCAGCAACATTGTGGCCATTATTTTAGGGGGCGGTTTCACTGTCATTGCCGTGGGACAATACCTGTTTTTTTAATTCTATAATAACTGAAACATGAGTAAAATAAACGCAAGAATTCCTGAAGGGCCCTTGGCTCAAAAATGGACCAACTATAAAGATCATCAGAAACTGGTGAACCCTTCCAACAAACGCAAACTGGATATTATCATTGTAGGTACCGGCCTGGCAGGAGCTTCGGCTGCTGCATCAATGGGCGAGATGGGATTCAATGTCAAGAGTTTCTGTATCCAGGATTCACCCCGCCGTGCACACTCGATTGCTGCTCAGGGTGGTATCAATGCTGCCAAGAATTATCCCAATGACGGTGACTCTGTCTTCCGCCTGTTCTACGATACCATCAAAGGAGGTGACTACAGAGCCCGTGAAGCCAACGTTCACCGCCTGGCTGAGGTGAGCAACAGCATCATCGATCAATGTGTGGCCCAGGGTGTTCCCTTTGCCCGTGAATATGGCGGCTTGCTCGATAACCGTTCATTTGGTGGAGCCCAGGTTAGCCGTACTTTTTATGCCAAGGGTCAAACCGGACAGCAGTTATTGCTGGGCGCCTACCAGGCTTTGATGCGCCAGGTTGATCTTAAAACTGTTACATTGTACACCCGCACCGAGTTGGTTGAGATTGTGATTGTGGATGGCAAAGCCCGTGGAATCATTACCCGCGACCTCGTTACGGGGGAATTGACACGCCATTTTGCCCACGCTGTTGTATTGGCTACGGGAGGCTACGGAAATACATTTTTTCTCTCCACCAATGCCATGGGATCAAACGGATCGGCTTTGATAAAAGCTTACCAAAAAGGAGCCATGTTTGCCAATCCATGTTATGCACAGATTCACCCGACTTGTATTCCCGTTCACGGAGAATCGCAAAGTAAACTGACCCTGATGTCTGAATCATTGCGCAACGACGGACGTATATGGGTTCCCAAAAACAAAGAAGATGCTGAGGCTATCCGTGCCGGGAAGCTGAAACCTACACAAATAACTGAAGAGAACCGCGATTACTACCTCGAACGTCGTTACCCTGCTTTTGGTAACCTTGTCCCCCGTGACGTGGCCTCTCGTGCTGCCAAGGAACGTTGCGATGCCGGTTTCGGTGTTGGAACCGGATTGGCTGTATATCTTGATTTCAAAACTTCCATCGATCGCCTGGGACAGAAAACCATCGAAGAGCGTTATGGTAACTTGTTCCAGATGTATGAGAAAATCGTTGACGAGAACCCATACACAACGCCTATGATGATCTATCCTGCTATTCATTATACAATGGGTGGTATCTGGGTTGATTATGAATTGCAGACCAATATATCGGGTTTATTCTGTTGCGGTGAAGCCAACTTCTCCGACCATGGCGCCAACCGTCTGGGAGCTTCGGCTCTGATGCAGGGCCTGGCTGATGGCTATTTCGTATTGCCTTATACCATTCAGAATTACCTGGCCGATGAGATCGCTACCAAGCGCATGACGACCAACGAGCCTGAGTTTTTGGAGGCTGAACAATCTGTCAAAGACCGTTTTGCCAAGCTGATGAGCATCAAGGGAAAACGTTCGGTTGACAGCCTGCACAAAGAACTAGGTTTGGTGATGTGGGATTTTGTTGGAATGGGCCGTAATGCTGAAGGGCTGAAAATTGCCATTGAAAAGATTGCTGCCATCAAGAAAGAATTCTGGTCCAATGTTCGTATCCCAGGCGATATGGTTGGGATGAATGTAGAACTAGAAAAAGCAAGCCGCTTGGCCGATTTTATTGAAATTGGTGAACTGATGGCTCGTGACGGACTGAACCGTGAAGAATCGTGTGGAGGTCACTTCCGCGAAGAATACCAGACTCCCGAAGGGGAAGCGCTGCGTGACGATAACCAATTTGCGTATGTGGCCTGTTGGGAATTCAAAGGCAACAATGTCATCCCTGAACTTCACAAAGAAGAATTGGTGTATGAGAGCGTAAAAATGGTTCAGCGTAATTATAAGTAACGGCTTTTAAAAGGACATTAATTATGGAAAAATCAATCAATATTACCATCAAGGTTTGGCGTCAGAACGGTCCCAAAGAACAGGGCCGTTTTGAAACCTTCAAGTTAAATAATATCTCAACCGGCAACTCGTTCCTCGAAATGCTGGACATTCTGAACGAGCAGTTGATCAATGAAAACAAGATACCCGTGGCTTTCGATCACGACTGTCGAGAAGGTATCTGCGGAACATGTTCGTTGTATATCAATGGCCGCCCTCATGGACCGGATGACGATGTAACAACCTGTCAGCTGCACATGCGTAAATTCACCGACGGACAAACGATCACCATCGAACCTTGGCGTTCGGCTGCATTCCCTGTCATCAAAGATTTGATTGTTGACCGCAGGGCATTTGATAAAATCATCGCTGCCGGTGGATATGTATCCGTCAATACCGGTGGTATCCCTGATGCCAATGCGATCCCTATTCCGAAAGTGGATGCAGATGCATCTATGGATTCGGCCTCATGTATCGGTTGCGGTGCTTGCGTGGCTGCCTGTAAAAACGGATCAGCCATGTTGTTTGTATCGGCCAAGGTGAGTCACCTGGCCTTGTTGCCACAGGGTCGTGTTGAAGGAGTACGTCGTGCCAAAGCGATGGTTGCCAAAATGGACGAACTTGGGTTCGGTAGCTGTACCAACACCGGCGCCTGCGAAGTGGAATGCCCAAAGAACATTTCACTCTCGAACATCGCCCGCCTGAACCGCGAATTCTTAAGCGCCAAGTTCAAAGATTAAGTTGAATTTCATTCATCATACAAGCCCCGGAGTTGATACTTCGGGGCTTTTTTTATGCAACAAACTCCCATTCAGTTTCAGAAATCTTTATTTTACACTTTATCTGGTTACCTATGCTACTGAAATATTACTGTTCTAAAAGTCAGCGTTTACTCATCCAGGACACATTAGATAATAAGTAGATAATAAGAATATATAAAGAAGGTATAAAGTAGATTACTAGTATTTGCTCTTATAATTTACTAATTAATTACTATATATTTACTTATTATCATATGACTCATCGATGACTTCTTGATGACTCCAGGCTTAATACCAACATACCCGCAATCTGTTCAATGCTTTCCGGATTCTCAGAAGGAAAGATATTTGAATCCGATTCGATGGTATGTTGTGTCGATAATTCGTATTTTTTTTATAACTTCGTGCTATATTCAAAGTCGATGAAGCCAATTATTTTGATCTTGCTATTATTTCTCTCTTCTCTTTGCCTCCCTGCACTGGCACAAGAGCAGCAGGTGGTGGTGCCCTATACTTTGGCTGATCGGGATCGAATAATCAGTACCGAAGCAAAGTTGGATGCTCTGGAAACTAAAATGGATGTAAAATTTGAAGCTGTCAATGCAAGGATTGACTACCTATTTTGGATGCAGGGAGTAATTGTTGCTTTGATTTTGTTTGTGCTCGGTTATATGATTTGGGACCGCAGAACAGCTTTAGAACCAGCTTTGAATAAATCCACCGAGGCAGATGTAAAAAGTACCAACTTGATCAGCACACTTCGTGAATATTCAAAAAAACATCCTGATTTGGCTGAAATACTAAAATCTCATGGCATCCTATAAATAAGGAACGATCGGGCAGATTAAAACTGGGTGGATTAAATTACTATTATAACCATTAGAATTTAAAACTTTATTTGGAAAATAAGTCAACCCAAAGTTTTATCTGTAAAACAAGTGATTGAATCCTTCATGTCATGTAATAGTAAAGCTGATTTTTTTAATCATACGGGCCCAAGATTTACTTATTTCCTTATAAAATAGAATTGTTATCACCAGCTGCCTGTTGATATCTTTTTGTTATTTGGATATAGTATTCATTATAACAATGAGTTAGACTATGTTTTGAACAATTGGTTGTTGATTACTTATTTTGTCTTAAATGATAAGTTGAACGGGCAATTAGTATTTTCGCAAGGGTCAATCAAAAATACATATTATGCCATACAGGAGGTTACCTAATACTGATTTGGCCAGGTTGCGTGCTATCGAAGCAAGCCTGGAACTAGGAAAGAGAACTGCTGTTACCAAATTGGCATTTAGCCAGCAAACTCTGGAAAAGTTGCAGGTATTTTATCCGGACTTACTGGGGGCTATCCGTCAGTTGAATGTTTCGAAACAAAAGCAGTTCGATCGTTCAAAAGAATATGGGGAGATTTTCAGGAAGGCCAGATTGTATTTGTCTCATTTTTTGCAAGTGGTAAATTTTGCCATTGCCCGTGAGGAAATGAAGCCTGAGGCAATTGAATGCTATGGCTTGAAAATGAACGCGAAGGCAACGCCGCCGCTTAACCTCGAAGCACATATTCTGGCATGGGGCGAGAAAATTATTGAGGGTGAACAGAAAAGGGTCATGAAAGGTGGCAGTCCAATTTACAGTCCCTCGATTGCACTGGTCAAGGTGCATTATGAAGAATTTAAGGAAGCATACCGTCAACAGAAGATGCTTCAGAATTTAACCAACCGGGCTTCTGTACGAGTGGCTGAGTTGCGCTCAAAGGCCGATGAATTAATTCAGCAGATGTGGAACGAAGTGGAGAGCTCAATGCTTCATCTTTCGGATGATGAAAAAAGGGAAAGTGCTTCCAGATACGGAATCGTGTATGTTTACAGGGCTTCTGAACAAAAGAAAATGGAGATCGAAAGTATGCAGCAAAGTCTCTTATTTTCTTAATAGCTGATAATTAATTGACTCACCTTACGTATGAACAAGTTAAACACAAAGACACAAAGCTGTGGCATTCAATTATTTTTTCTTCGTGTCTTTATGTCTTCGTGTTTAATTTTCTTCAAAACACACTTAGTTAATTGATATACATTCCCTACGGGAAATGTGGTTCCTCTTCATCCTTCTTTTTTATTGATATACATTCCCTACGGGAAATTGGGGATATGTTTTAATGTACAAAATACGGAGGCATATAATTCTTAAACAGTTTTTTACTGCCAATTATTCAATTCGTGGTGTCTGTGAATCAATCTGTTGTGCAGGCGTTTTTGTTTTGATTGAATTCCTGTAGATCAGAAAAAGCAATAGACTGACCGAGGCCAAACTCAACAGAACCAGCGGAAATTGCTCGGGGCCGGTTCCCCATTGTTCAATGTCTTTGGATATTGACCCCTTATCAATCAGGTAATAACCAACTACTCCCATTGTATTGTTTACAAAATGGGCAAGGATGGGCACCCACATTGTGCCAGTCCAGATGAGCAAATAACCAAACATAGCGCCAAGAAGCATCCGGGGTAAGAATCCGTAAAATTGAATATGGATTGCACTGAATATAAAGGCGGCGATCCAGATGCCCCAATGGTAGTTTTTAGTCATGTTTGTAAATATGCGCTGTATGACTCCGCGAAACAGGAGTTCTTCACCCACGGCAGGCAAAACGGCCACCATAAATATATTGAACAGCAGGCCGGATATGCCTTCCGCTTTCAAGAATATGTCGGTCAGTACTTTAGCTTCATCCTCCTTTGTTCGCATCCAATCTTCAACGCCTGAAAGGAATTCTGGAAACTGCATATGACTGTTAATCTCTCCCACATAATTTATCAGAGGTATAAGCAACAAACCAGCAAGTCCTACATAAAGATAAGAATTAAACGCAGTTGTTCGGTTAATTTGTAAGTATTCGCTGAAATTTCCATGATAGAGCCAACCAAGAATCAATGCCGGAATCACAAACAATCCGATTGATTGTACCACCTGTATATATTTGAGGAAAACCAACCCTTCGGGTGTACCCATTCCGGCAGGTGTCAGGTTGATCATCAGGTTTGACAATCCTAAGAAAGGAATCGCCAGGATGATTGCGAGTAACATGAAAACCAATACTGAAACCACCATTACAAATAATGAAAACATCAATTGTGAAAAGGGTTTCATACCTCTGAATGCAGTAAAATCCATGCTGTGATTTTTTGGTTCAGCAACAAAGATACGATTATGAATTATAAAACAAAAGGCTTATAAAACGACCCTGCTAAATTCTTTCTGACAGTTGCAAAATAAACACATTCAGAGGCCTCGGGGCATAGGAAACATAGTTTGAACGTTTGAATTGATGGTCATATTTTATTGAATTCAGAATTGCAATCAAAGCAATGGTATGCCTTACGTGTGTTGAAAGGGTAGCAACGGAAGGCAATGGTGGTAATAAACGAGAACAAGAGAGCGATCCATAAACCAAATTTCTTTTTCACTGAAGTGCCATAACTTACATTGGATGAATGGCAATTCGGACAAACAATTTTAGTGTCTTCATTTTCAATGGATTGATCTGTCTCAGGTTCACTATTTTCAGATTTTAATAGTACGTTGATACGGTCCCAATCTTTCTCGAACACATTTAGTTTAACACCGCCCAGAGCTGGGCCGAAATTGCCATTAAGCGTAACCATTAATTCATCGGAAAGGAAACATTCAACTCCATAAGAATTAAGCAACCCTTTTACAATATTGGCTTTGATCGGATCTGGAAACGATTCGTAAACAACAATTTTATCATCATTCATCGTGGGGGAAGTTTTATAAATTTTTATATCCGCTCCTTTTTCATTAAGATAAACTATGATCCAAAGTTATGGTTTTTAAATTATATAAACTAATAATTACATGTAAATAATGAGCCTACTTAGAAAGAACTATAGAATTAAAATTGCCACTAAGACTCTAAGACTCTAAGCTACATCCCATGTTTTAGGAAATACTGGTATATATTTTTGTACAACTTAGTGCCTTAGTGTCAAAATATACTTTTCTGAGGGGCTAAATAATTAAATTGCGTATTTCTAAAGTTTCAGTTTTGACATCGCCCTTGTTTTTCTTTTCACAATTAAATTGTACTTTTGCGCCGAGCTTTCTGTGAAGGCCGTGTACTTGGTAACCACGTAAAAAACAAGAAATGAAAAAAGAAGTATCTGTTCTATTTATGTTCGCGGGCATATTATTTGCTACCTGCCTGCTTATTTCCAATATCCTTGCAACCAAAATTCTGATGATCGGCCCTTGGGCTGCACCAGCGGGTGTGCTTATTTTCCCCGTTGCCTACATCCTGAACGATGTCATTACAGAAGTGTGGGGCTTTGCCAAAGCACGACTGATCATCTGGACAGGCTTTGCAGTCAATGTATTGGCCGTCTTGTTTTTCACCATGGGAATTGTTGTTCCAGGAGCGCCGTTCTGGCAAAATCAGGAGGCGTTTGCAACCATCCTGGGCAATACTCCCCGAATTGTAGTTGCCAGCATGAGCGCCTATTTGGTGGGTTCGTTCCTGAACGCTTTTATAATGAGCCGCATGAAAGTGATGACCAATGGTAAAGGATTCTCCGGAAGGGCCATCCTTTCGACCCTGGTAGGAGAAAGTGCCGATTCGTTTATTTTTATAGGGATCGCCTTTGCAGGTATTTTCCCATTTACAGTCCTGATAACCATGATTGTAACACAGGCCATGCTGAAAACTGTTTACGAAATCCTGATTCTTCCCATCACTGTTTGGACGGTCGGTTTTGTAAAACGCATGGAAGGGGTGGATACTTTCGATACCAATTTATCCTATAATTTGTTCAGGGTGAAAGAGATTTAGGAAGGTGAGAAGGTGAGAAAATGAGAAAATAAGAAATAAGAAATAAAAAATTGCTGCACTATTGTCGTAGAGGCAATCCGTGTAATCCGCTTCAATCCGTATAATCCTATTTAATATTATTTGAATTTAAGAAATGAACAATAAAGCATTGGTGATATTCTCAGGAGGACAGGACTCAACTACCTGTTTATTTTGGGCATTGAAGGAGTTTGAGGAAGTGGAAGCTGTTTGTTTCGATTATGGCCAACGGCATCGTATTGAGCTGGAGGCTGCCCGTAAGATTGCTGAAATGGCTGGTGTGCCTTTTACTTTGCTTAAGATGGATTTGCTAAAACAAATCACCCACAATTCATTGACTGATACCGCCATGGATGTTGATGAATCTAAACCCGATAACCGTCCTCCCAATACGCTGGTTGAAGGTCGTAACATGCTGTTCCTGACTTTTGCCGCCATCTTTGCCAAAGGAAAGGACATCCCGAACCTGATAACTGGAGTCGGCCAGGCCGATTACAGTGGTTACCCTGATTGCCGCCATGAGTTTATGCGCTCACTGAATCAGACACTTAACCTATCCATGGATTATGAGTTTATCATTCACACTCCTATGATGTGGAAGTCGAAGCAGGAAATATGGGCCATGGCCGATGGGCTGGGCGTGTTTGACCTGGTGCGCACCCAAACGGTCACCTGTTACAATGGAATTATTGGGGATGGTTGTGGTCATTGCCCTGCCTGCCAGTTGCGTATAAATGGGCTATGTGGCTATCTCAAAAGACTTTAATGACTTTAATTTCCTTAAAAGAATAGACCGATAATCTTAAGCATGGCACCCTGCGTGAAACTTTGAACTTGAAACTTGAAACTATATTTATGAGCGACTTAATAAATCTTGGAAACCAAAGCACTTACGTATTTGAATATGCTCCGGAAGTGTTAGAAAGCTTTGATAACAAGCATCCGGAGAATGACACGATGGTGAAATTCAACTGTCCTGAATTTACCAGCCTGTGCCCCATCACCGGTCAGCCTGATTTTGCCACCATTTACCTGACTTACATCCCGGATAAGAAACTGGTGGAGAGCAAAAGTCTGAAACTTTATTTATTCAGTTTCCGTAATCATGGCGCGTTTCATGAAGATTGCATCAACATCATGATGAAAGACCTCATACGCCTGATGGAGCCCAGATACATCGAAATATGGGGTAAATTCCTGCCTCGTGGCGGCCTTAGCATCGACCCCTATTGCAACTATGGAAAGCCTGGCACCAAATACGAACAGATGGCCGATTACCGCATGATGAACCACGATTTGTATCCGGAGAGGGTGGATAACAGGTAGAAGATGAGAAAGTGATGAGTAATCAGTGATCAGTTGTTTGATATTCAGTGTTCAGGATAGCATGAGAAAATGAGAACTGGGAAACGGTTAGCAGGCTGTTTGTCAACGCAAAGAACTAAAGAACTCCAATAAGAACTAACCCAAATGCGGAAAGAAGGAGGAAGAGATATTTAATTGAATACGGTGCATTTTGTCTCATGTGTTTTTTATGTGTGCTAAAAACATATTATAACAAATTCTTAAATGGTTTTATGATTGCCTCGCAATCTTTTGTATAGATTTTATAACATTATGTCAGTGATGTGTATAAATTATAACGTTTTCTATCCATTTCATTAAAATTTAAACATTGGTTTCAGTACCCTGCACCTTACTGTATGGCGAATTATCTTGCTACAAATATGAAAGTGCGCTGCACCTCCCTTAGAATCCAATCCGTATCATGCGTTTCAATCCGCGTAATCTATATTTGTATGAATTATTTTCCGTGAAGCGATTTTAAGGCACTGAAAATTTGAGGCATAATTTAAGTGAAAAATAACTGAGGGAGACAACTATTGTGATATTTAATTTACGAATTGTCCCATTCAATACTTTAAACTTTAAACTTTAAACTTTAAACTGATTTTTCCCCCTATATTATTCTAAAAACTGCTTATTTTTGTAGCGAACAAAACAGAATCAAATGTACAGAACACATACATGCGGCGAATTACGCATCAATCATCAGGGTTCGCAGGTAACCCTTGCAGGCTGGGTGCAGCGGGTAAGAAACCTGGGTGGAATGACTTTTATTGATCTTCGTGACCGTTATGGCATTACCCAGCTGGTTTTCGATGAAAAAACTGATCAGGCTGTGGCAGCTTTGTCAAACCAACTGGGCCGCGAATTTGTGGTTCAGGCAACAGGTACAGTACGTGAACGCAGCAGCAAAAACAAAAATATCCCTACTGGTGAAATTGAGTTGGATGTGACTGTACTGAAAATTTTGAACAGTTCTGAAACGCCTCCCTTTACCATCGAAGATGAAAGTGACGGAGGTGACGAAATCCGTATGAAATACCGTTACCTGGATTTGCGGCGTGCTCCTGTTCGCGATACATTGATATTGCGTTCAAAAATGGGCCATGCCATACGATCATACCTAAATGGTCAGGATTTTATTGAAACTGAAACGCCTGTTCTAATTAAGTCAACGCCTGAAGGAGCACGCGACTTTGTGGTACCTTCACGCATGAATCCAGGTGAATTTTACGCCTTGCCACAATCGCCTCAACAGTTGAAACAGTTGCTCATGGTAGCAGGATTCGACCGTTATTACCAGATCGTGAAATGTTTCCGCGACGAAGATTTACGTGCCGACCGTCAGCCTGAATTTACCCAGATCGACTGTGAAATGTCGTTCGTTGAACAGGAAGATATCTTAAACATGTTTGAAGGACTGACCCGTTATCTGTTCAAAGAAATCAAAGGAATCGAAATAACAGATTTTCCTCGCATGGCATACTCTGAGGCCATGGAAAGCTTTGGGTCTGACAAACCGGATATCCGTTTTGGAATGAAAATCAAGGACCTGACTTCCCTGGTCAAAGGCAAAGGATTTTCGGTGTTTGATGATGCTGAATTTATCGGTGGAATTTGTGCCGAAGGTTGCTCTGAATATACCCGTAAGCAACTCGATGAGCTGACCAACTGGGTGAAACGCCCGCAGGTTGGCGCCAAAGGATTGGTTTACGTGAAATACAATACTGATGGAACGATCAAATCGACCGTTGACAAGTTTTACAGTGCCGACGACTTGCAGAAGTGGGTTGAGGTGTTGGGAGCAAAACCTGGCGATCTGATTTTAATCCTTTCAGGTGTCAAGGATAAAATGCTCAAAGCCATTGGCGATATGCGTCTTGAAATGGCGAACAGGCTTGGCTTACGCGATAAAAATGTGTTCCAGCCGTTGTGGGTAGTCGATTTTCCATTGCTGGAATGGGATGAAGATACCAACCGTTTTTATGCCATGCACCACCCCTTTACAGCGCCAAAGCCTGAAGACCTTGCACTGCTTGAAACCAATCCGGGAGCTGTACGTGCCAACGCGTATGACTTGGTGATCAATGGTGTTGAGATAGGCGGTGGCTCTGTTCGTATTTTCGAAAAGGCCCTTCAGGCCAGAATGTTTGGCTTGCTTGGCTTTACTCCTGAACAGGCTGAGTATCAGTTTGGCTTTTTGATGAATGCCTTTAAATTCGGTGCGCCTCCTCACGCAGGTATCGCCTTTGGATTCGATCGTTTGACCTCAATGTTTGCCGGACTGGAAAGTATCCGCGACACGATCGCCTTCCCGAAAAACAATTCAGGCCGCGATGTGATGATGGACAGCCCATCTACCATTTCACTCGAACAACTGGACGAATTAAGCTTGTTGGTGAATGTGAAAAACCAAAAGTAAAATGGGCTCATCTCATCGAAAATGGGGTGCTGGATTTCTACAAATCCAGCACCCCATTTTATTCTTTTTACCAATCTACATTTTAACCATTTTCAGTCAATTCTGTTCAATTTTAATTTTAGATTATTATTATGATTATAGTGTCTGAATTAGGATTTTTAGGATGATACGATTTTAGGATGGTGCGTCCTTTGTATAATCCTTCCATCCTATAATCATATAAATCATAGTTCAGACAACGGATTGATTCAAAAAATGCGGACACCCAATCCGTGTAATCCTTTTAAATCCGTGCAATCTTCTTCTAAAAGAATCCTAGTTCAAGCCGGGCTTCCTCGCTCATCATCGACTTGTCCCAGGGTGGGTCAAACACCAGTTCAACTTCAGCTTCCTGCACATTGACAACCGCTAAAGCCGCCTGGCGGACATCATCCACCAGCATATCAGCAACCGGACAGCCAGGTGAAGTGAGTGTCATAATGATGTTGGCCCTGTTGGTCTCATCAATGTCCACACTGTAAATCAACCCTAGATCATATATATTGACCGGTATTTCCGGGTCGTAAACGTCTTTTAACCCATCA